>Ga0247727_10009275_pt1 | contig 17910 bp, 19 predicted proteins | sample WisWelCaveWW1625_FD_202498 | JGI IMG/M metagenome (GOLD analysis project Ga0247727, IMG submission 202498) | Biofilm microbial communities from Wishing Well Cave, Virginia, United States - WW16-25 | ecosystem: Environmental > Aquatic > Deep subsurface > Groundwater > Cave microbial mat | place...
CCGCAACGGGTTCGATGTAGCCCTGGTGCCGGCCGGCTGGCCTCTGGCCACCGTGCTGAAGGCTCATCCGGGCTGGCGGCTGGACTACGACGACGGGCAGGCCCTCGTGCTGAGGAGGGTGGGCTCGGAGTTACTATCATCAGCAAATACTCAGAAGTACCCTGCGGGGGAGAAAAGGAGTCCTCAATGAAGAAATTCCGTTTGCACCTGTTTCGCCTGGCGGCCTGGAAGGAGATCCTGAAGGACACGCGAGGCCAGGACCTGGTGGAGTACGCGCTGCTGGCCGGCTTCGTGGCGGTGGCGGCCGGGGCGCTGCTGCCCGGCATCTCGACCTCCATCAGCACCATCTTTTCGCGGATGGGCAGCGTCCTGACGGCCGCCGCCGCGTAGTGCCACCGAACCCGGGCCGCCCGGTAAAGCGGCCCGGGATCACCCCCCGGGAGCCAACGGCCATGGAGGCAGCCATGCAAGCGATGCGGACGATGCTAGGACGGTTCCTCGATCGCATCTGGGACCAGACGCGCGGGCAGGACATGGTCGAGTACGCCCTGGTGGCGGGTTTTGTGGCGGTGGCGGCCGGATCCCTGCTGCCGGACGTTTCCGCCAGCATGAGCTCCATCTACTCGCGGATTCTGAGCAAGCTGGTGGAGGCCGCCCCGTGAGGGAGGCGTCTGGGGCGCTGGAAAGGCTTGCCCACCCGAGAGACGCCGAGCACGCCGAGGCGCGCGGAGAGCTCGGTGGTTTGGGGCGAGGCCGGAGGCGAAGCCGTTGACGGGCCCTTCGGCGCAGCTGTTTCTGTGCGTGGCGCTGGCGCTGGCAGCCTCGGGGGAGGATCTGTGGCGGCGGCGGATCTCGAACCGCACCGTGGCGGCGGCGCTGGCGGCGGCCCTGCCGCTTCAGATCTGGCTCCTGGGGTGGCGGACGGGTACGCTCCAATGGGCCGGCGGGGCGGGGGCCGGCTTCGCGGTGTTTCTGGTCTTTTTCCTGCTGGGTGGCATGGGCGGCGGCGACATCAAGCTGATGGCGGCGTTTGGGGCCTGCGTGGGGCTTAGCCGGCTGCTAGAGGCCGCGCTGCTGGCCTCCATGGCAGGGGCGCTGGTGGCCGTCGGATACCTGGTTTGGCGGTGGGCCGGCCGGCGCGGCCGGCAAGGCGTTGACCAAACGGAGCCATCGATTCCCTATGCCCCGGCGATCTCGGCCGGGGCGTTGCTGAGCCTGGTGGCGGTGTAAGGCCGGCCGGGTGAGGCGCTAATCCCGGCGGCGCGGGCCGCCGATCAGATCCATGATGAATCGACGATTTCTGGCCGTACTGGGCTTGTCGGCAGTGCTGGCGCTGGTGGTGTCGGGCATCTTTTACCAGATCACCAGCTCGACGGCTTCGCCGCGCCGTGGCAAGGTCGAAACCAAGCCGGTGGTGGTGGCGACGCAGCCCCTGCCGCTGGGGGTCGTCATCAAGACGACGGATCTAAAGGTTGTAGAATGGCCGGCCCAGAATGTGCCCCCGGGCACGTTCAGCAAAGTGGAGGAGGTGGTCGAGCGGGTGGCGGTGGGCAACATCCTGGCCGACGAGCCGGTGATGGACAAGCGGGTGGCGGAGCGGGGCGCTGGAGTGGGGCTGTCGCCGATGATCCCGCCGGGCATGCGGGCGGTGTCGGTGCGGGTCAACGACGTGATCAGCGTGGCCGGGTTCGTGCTGCCCGGCTCGCGCGTCGACATCATGGTGACCGGGATCCCGCGGGGCGCCGACGAGGGCGCCGGGCCGGTGACCCGGACCATCTTGACCAACATTCTGGTGCTGTCGGCCGGCAAGAAGCTGGAGCCCGACTCCAAGGGCCAGCCGGAGAACGTCCCGGTGGTGACTTTGCTGTTGTCGCCGGGCCAGGCCGAACTGCTGACGCTGGCGACCAACGAAGGCAAGATCCAGCTTTCGCTGCGGAACAACACCGACAGCCAGCTGCTGGCCAGCGCCGGGGTGCCGGCGGCAGATATCTTCCTTGCTCGCCGCAAGCCGGTGGAGCCGACGGTGTCCAAGCCGCGGCCCCCCCCGGTGCGGGCGCCGGCGCCGGTAATGTTGCCGGTGGCCTCGCCCACGCCGCCTCCGCCGCCTCCGCCGCAGATCGAGATCATCCGCGGGGATAAGCGAACCGTCGAGACGCTCGGGGTGCGCCCCCGTTAAGTCAGAGCCAGGGACCCAATGGGCATGAAACGATTCCGGAGGGCAACAACGTTAGCGCTATGGGTGGCGGTGGCCGCCGCCCAGGCCCCCTCACCCAACCTGATCCGCCTGATCGCCGGGCGCTCGGTGGTGCTCGAGCACCCCGACGATATCGTGCGGCTCTCGGTCGCCAGCCCTGAGGTAGTCGACGCCGTGGCCATCACCACCCGCGAGGTGCTGCTGAATGGCAAGACGCCCGGCACCACCACGGTGGTGGTGTGGGCCAAGGCCGGCGACCGGCAGATGTTCACGGTTCAGGTGGACTTCAACCTTGAGCCGATCGAGAAGCAGCTGGCCCAGACCTTCGCCGGCGAGCAGATCCAGGTGCATGCGGCGCGGGATTCGATCACTCTCACCGGGCGGGTGTCCTCGGCGCTGGTGGCCGAGCGGGCGGCGGCGGTGGCGGCCGGATCGGTCAAGACGGTGGTGAACCACCTGGAGGTGGCGCCGTCGTCGGAAAAGCAGATCCTGCTGCGGGTGCGTTTTGCCGAGGTAAACCGCGCCGCCATCAGCCAGCTGGGCGTCAATCTGCTGTCGACCGGAGCGCTCAACACCCCCGGCGCCGTCTCCACCCAGCAGTTCGGTCCGCCGCAAGGCTCCGCGGTCAACGGCTCCATCGGAGCGCGCGTCACCGGCACCAGTTCGACCTTCAGCCTGGGCGACATGCTGAACATATTTGCGTTTCGGCCGGACCTGAACCTGGGGGCGCTGATCCGCGCGCTGCAGTCCCGCAATCTGCTGGAGATCCTGGCGGAGCCCAACCTGATTACCTCCAACGGCCGGGAGGCGACGTTCCTGGCCGGGGGGGAGTTCCCGTTCCCGGTGGTGCAGGGAGGCGGCAACGCCGGATCCATCACCATCCAGTTTCGGGAGTTTGGGGTGCGGGTGAGCTTCCGGCCGCAGCTGATTACTCCCCGAACCCTGCGGATGCACGTGCGGCCGGAGGTCAGCTCCCTCGACTTCGCCAACGCCCTGACGATTTCCGGCTTCACCATTCCGGCCATCTCGACGCGCCGCGTGGAAGCCGACATCGAGCTGGAGCTGGGGCAAAGCTTCGCCATAGCGGGGCTGCTCGACCAGCGCATCACCGAGTCGTTGCAAAAGATTCCGGGGCTGGCTTCGATTCCGTTGCTCGGCAACCTGTTCCAGAGCCGGACCCGCAGCAGGGCCGGCTCGGAGCTGCTGATAGTGGTGACGCCGGAGGTGGTTGGGCCGGGAGTGAGCGTCGAGCCGGCCTCGGTGGCCGTTACGCCGGCCCGGAGACCGTAGGTGCCGGGTCGCCGGTCCGCCGACAGGCGGCCGGGTTCTAAGCCATGACCACTCCCGCCGAGCTGACGGCCATGCTGGTATGCCCCGATCGGGGGCTGGCGCAGCAGTTTTCCGCGGCCGTGGCGGAGCTGAAGGCGTTGAACATCATTGCAGAAGTGAAGGAATACGTCTCGCCGGTGGTGCTCGATCAGCGGATGAAGCAACTGCGGCCGGACGCCGTGTTGATCGATGTCGGCTCGGACCGGCAGGCGGCCCTGGCCCTGGTGGGCCACTTGGCGGCGGCCCACCCGGGGGCGGCGCTGATCGGTCTCCACGGCTCCAACGACCCCGATTCCATTCTGCTGTGCATGCGCAACGGGGTAGCGGAGTTTCTCCACGCTCCGTTCCTGCTGACCGACAGCGAACAGGCCATCATGCGGCTGGTGCGCCGCAAGCAGACCGAGGTGCGCAACCAGCCGTCGCGGGGCCGCCTGATCGCCTTCGTGCCCGCCAAAGGAGGCGCCGGCACGACCACGCTGGCGACCAACATCGCGCATCGGCTGAGCCGCGCCAGCCCCCGGCGAGTGCTGGTGGCTGATTTCGACCTGGCCGAGGGAACGGTGGCGTTCCTGTTCAAGCTGAATCACGCCTACAGCCTGCTGGACGCCGTCAAGCACTCCCACCAGCTGGACGAAAGCCTGTGGGGGTCGCTGGTGGCCCCCCGGGGCAACCTGGACATCCTGCCGGCGCCGGAGAAGCCCTACGCGCCGCCCATCGAGGCTTACCGGGTTCATGAATGCCTGGAGTACGCGCGATCGATCTATGAGCATGTGGTGGTGGACCTGAGCTCCATTTCCGACAAGCTGGCGGCCGCTACTCTGACCGAAGCCGACCGGCTCTACCTGGTCACCAGCCCGGAGCTGCCGTCGCTGTTTTTGGCGCGCAAGACCCTGTCGCTGCTCGAGGAGATGGGCTTCCACAAGGAACAGATGCAGGTGCTGGTCAACCGCGTTCACAAGCGCGAGGAGCTGTCGCCCGAAGACATGGAGAAAATCTTCCGCTTCCCGGTGCTGGCCAGTTTTCCGAGCGATGCCGCGGCGGTGCGACGGGCCCTGACGGAGGGCAAGCCGGTCGAGGACAGCTCGGACCTGGGCGGGGCGCTGCGACGTTTTGTGGAGCGATTCGAGGCCCCCCAAAGGGAGGCTCGCAAGAAGGCGCCCTCGGCGGGCTTGCGGGGGCTATTTAGCGAGGGCCAGCTGGTGAAGGGCTAACCGCTAGGGTGGTGTCCCGCCGGCGGCCGATAAGATTCTCGGAGGTCAAATGCCGATTACTGAGATTCCCAAGGCCGCGGAGCTGAGCTGGGACCAGCGGCTGCGCCGGACCGCCGGGCGGAGTAAGCTGCAGCTGAACCCGGAGTACCAGGAGCTGAAGTTCACGCTGCACCGCAAGCTGCTGGACAAGATCAACCTGGAGGCCCTGGCTTCCATCGACAACCAGAAGCTGCGCAGCGAGGTGCGCTCGGCGCTGATGTCGCTGCTGGACGCCGAGCCGACGCTGCTGAGCTCCATTGAGCGGCAGCAGATCAGCGACGAGGTGCTGGACGAGGTCTTCGGGTTGGGGCCGCTGGAGCCGCTGCTGCAGGATCCCGGCATCAGCGACATCCTGGTGAACACCCACCGCCAGGTCTACGTGGAGCGCAAGGGCCAGCTGGAGATGACCAACGTGACGTTCAAGGATGATCAGCACCTGCTGCGGATCATCGACAAGATCGTCAGCCAGGTGGGGCGGCGAGTGGACGAGTCCTCCCCGATGGTAGACGCCCGGCTGAGCGACGGCTCGCGCGTCAACGCCATCATCCCGCCGCTGGCGGTGGACGGGCCGCTGCTGTCGATCCGGCGGTTCGGCACCGACAAGCTGATGCCGGCCGACCTGGCGGCGCGCGGGGCCATGACGCAGGGCATGGTCGAGCTGCTGGAGGCGGCCGTCAAGGCGCGGCTGAACATCGTGGTGGCGGGAGGCACCGGCGCCGGCAAGACCACCATGCTGAACGCGCTTTCGGCGTTCATCTCGCCCAAGGAGCGGGTGCTGACCATCGAAGACGCCGCCGAGCTGCAACTCAAGCAGCCGCACCTGGCGCGCCTGGAGACCCGCCCCCCCAACCTCGAAGGGGAGGGGGCCATCCGGCAGCGGGAGCTTCTGATCAACGCCTTGCGCATGCGGCCGGACCGTATCGTCATCGGGGAGTGCCGTGGCGCCGAGGCCCTGGACATGTTGCAGGCCATGAACACCGGCCACGATGGCTCCATGACCACGGTGCACGCCAACTCGCCGCGCGACGTCATCACCCGCCTGGAGGTGATGGTAACGCTGGCCAACAGCAACCTGCACCTGAGCGCCATCCGGCAGCAGATCGCATCGGCAGTGGACCTGGTGGTGCAGGTGGCCCGTCTCAGCGACGGCTCGCGCCGGGTAATCAGCATCACGGAGGTGACCGGTATGGAGGGCGAGGTAGTGACCTTACAGGACCTGTTCGTGTTCGAAAAGCGGGGCATGACGCCGGAAGGCCGCGTCAGGGGCCGCTTCGCCGCCACCGGCATCCGGCCCAAGTTTTACGAGAAGGTCCTGGCGGCGGGGTTCCCGCTGCCGGCCGACCTGTTCGATTCGGTAGTCGAAGTGGGTTAGACATGTCCCCGATCGTCATCGTGGTTTTCGCGGCCGTGCTGGTGACCTTTCTGGGGGTCTTCCTGGCGGCCAGCAACTATCTGCAGAAGCGGGATAGCGGTCGAGTCCGGGACCGGCTGCTGGATCGGTCGTCGTCGGAGAAGCCGACCACCGCCGGCCAGCCCCTGTTCCGGGGCGCGGAGCGCGACAAGAAGACGCTGATGAACCGGCTGCTGGCTCATCTGAACCTGGACGAGCGTCTTCAGGAGCTGATCGAGCAGGCCGGCCTCCGCTGGAGTCCGGGCCGGACGGCCCTGGCCATGCTGGCGGCCGGAATCGGAACCTTCGACCTGGCCTGGTACACGCTGCCGGCCATTCGCTTCCCCGGGGCCCCGGCCTGCGCGGTGGTCGGGGGCGCCGCTCCCTTGCTCTATATCGTGCGCCGGCGCACCCGCCGGATGAGCAAGTTCGAAGCCCAGTTTCCGGACGCGCTGGAGTTCGTTTCCCGCTCCATGCGCTCGGGCCACGCCTTCTCAGTGTCACTGGAGATGCTGCATCAAGAGTTCCCCGACCCCCTGGGCGGGGAGCTGAAGCGCACCTTTGACGAGCAAAACCTGGGGCTGCCGCTGGATATCGCGCTCGAGAAACTGGGCCGGCGGGTGCCCATGATGGACGTGCAGTTCTTCGTCTCGGCCGTGATGATGCAGAAGCGCACCGGTGGCAACCTGGCCGAGATCCTGGACAAGCTGGCGTCGTTGATTCGGGAGCGGTTCAAGCTGCGAGGGCAGGTCCGCACCATCAGCGCCCAGGGCCGCATGTCCGGGTTGATCCTGACGCTGATCCCCATGGTGGTGGGGCTTCTCATGTTCTACGTCAACCCGGAACACATGCGTTTCTTCTCTGACGACCCGGCGGGCACCTGGATGGCCGGCCTGGCGCTGGGGTTCCAGGGACTGGGGTTTCTGGTGATCCGCAAGATCGTCAATATCGAGGTGTAACCCAGGCATTGCTGCCTGTTCTTGCTTATGGTTCTCATCTGGTCCCTGCTGCTGTTCGTGATCCTGACCGGCATGCTGTACCTGCTGGGTGTCAATGTCTGGCTGGGATCTAAGACCGTGATCGACCGGGTCTCGGGCCAGAACTGGCAGGCCATGGAGGTGAAACACCCCAGCCTGACCTTCCGGGAGGTCCTGGAGAAGCTGGGCAAGATGGTGCCCGCCTCGCCGAAGGACGTTGGGGTGCTGCAGCGCCGCCTGATGCGGGCCGGGTTCCGGTCGGCGGTGTCGCTGAAGGTTCTCTACGGCATCAAGGTCGCGCTGCTGGCGCTGCTGCCGGTGGTGTCTTTCCTGGTGAGCCTGCGGTTCGACGTCGACGGCCAGCAACGTCTGCTATTGGTGGCGGCGGCGGCCTACCTGGGCTTCATGGGGCCCAACCAGGTGGTGCAGCGGATGGTCAAGCGCCGGGCCAAGCGGATCAAGAAGGGTCTCCCGAACGCCCTCGACCTCATGGTGATCTGCGTGGAATCGGGCCTGGGCCTGGACCAGGCCATGGCGCAGGTGAGCAAGGAGCTGTCGGGGGCTCACCCGGAGGTCTGCCAGGAGTTCGCCCTGGTGAATCTGGAACTGCGGCACGGCAAGCGCCGCGCCGAGGCCCTCAAGAACCTGGCGGACCGTTCCGGCGTGGAGGACCTGCGCAAGCTGGCCGCGGTGCTGCTGCAGGCTGACCGCTTCGGAACCAGCATCGCTCAAACGCTGCGGAATCACTCCGACTTCATGCGCCTCACCTCCCGTCAGGAGGCCGAGACCCGCGCCGCCAAGATCGGCATCAAGCTGGTGTTTCCGATTTTCTTCTGCATTCTTCCGGCGTTGTTCGTGGTGACGGTGGGCCCGGTCGTCGTGCGAATCATGCGTGACCTGCTGCCCATGATGAACAACCCCTGAGCTTCGTCAGGGACCCCGGACTCTCGCCAGGCCCGCCAAGATCGCAGAGAAACCAAAACCAAGAAACAAAAACCTCTCTCGCCAAGCTCGCCAAGAACGCAAAGAAAACCAAAACCAAGAGAAACCGGTCTCTCGCCAAGCTCGCCAAGACCGCAAAGAAAACCAAAACGGAAACCAAGAAAACCCGTTTGTTTTCCTGTTTTCTATGTGGTGGCGGCCCGCCGCAACGCGGAGGTGCTGGTGGGACTGCTTTGGGCTGGTGTTTCGCGGGATTCTGGCTAGCGGCTAGCGACCGGTTGCCAGTCCTTCGCCTGCCGAGAAGGGTTGTCAACCACCAACGGCCCGGCTGCTCCAGCGCTGGTGGCGGCATCGGAGAGGCGAACTGGATCGCCGGCAACGGATCGAAAAGTCGCGGCCGATCCGGTGGGGCTTCTTCCGGCTGGCCGAACGCTACAGGGATAGGTTTTTCTTGGTTTTGGTTTGGTTTTCTTTGCGGTCTTGGCGAGCTTGGCGAGAGACAGGTTTTTCTTGGTTTTGGTTTTGGTTTCTTTGCGGTCTTGCCGAGCTTGGCGAGAGACTTAGTGGGCCTGCCGGCCTGTAAGCCGGTTTCTGTGCCCCGACGGAATCGGGGCGGCAGCCATTCCTCTGGGCGGCGCATTACTGCGCCGCTCTAGCGACCTACCCGGAACTCATAGCGCGGCGGGCCACCGCTGGTCCCCTATTTGGTCTTGCTCCACGTGGGGTTTACCCTGCCACCGGAATTACTCCCGGCGCGGTGCGCTCTTACCGCACCTTTTCACCCTTACCGCGGCCGAAGCCGAGGCGGTATATTTTCTGTGGCACTATCCGTGAACCGCCCTTTGAGAGCGACCCCCCGGCCGTTAGCCGGCACGCTGCCCTGCGGAGACCGGACTTTCCTCCCCGGACAAGCCGGAGCGGCTGCCCGTCCGGCAGGCCCACTTCCTATGGTAGCACCGACGCCACTTTGCCGTTGCGCAGGGTGACGACGACAGAATCGCGACCGCGAGCCCGGTACCAATACTTCTCCACCTCGTCGCGGCCCTCGAGCGTGGTGATCTTCATGGAAGGCTTGCCGAGCTTGGCCAGCAGTTCCTGGCGTTCGAGGCCTGGGGTCACGGCTGCGATATCCACTACCGGGTCAACCGGGGCCGGCGGGCTGGCGGCTTGGGGGGGCGCCGCGGCGGTTTGCGCGGCCTGGACTTGCCCCGACTTTTCGAGCGCCTGGGTGGCCTTTTGCAGCACGGCGCCGGTGCTCTTGCCGACCTGCTTGCCAGTTCCAGCGATGGCTGCTCCAGCCCGCCCCACCCCGAGAGAGTACTCGATCATGGCCTGGGGGAACGCGGGGACAACGAGAAGCGCAGCGATCACGCAGAGAGATCTCATGTCCCGACTCTACCACGAGCGATTAGGGAATCCCATACGCATTTCGTACTATTACTGGCCGGTTTTCCGCCGCAGACCGGTAGGCGGCCTCGACGGCCGCGACGGTGTGGAGGTAGGCCTGGGCCCCGGTCTCGAAGGGCATCCCGGCTGCCAGGCAGTCGATGAAATGCTGCTGGGTGGCGCGGCAGCTGTCGCCCTTATAGCCCAGGATGCCGGCGGGATCAAAAACGCGCTCGCCGGCGAGCCAGACCTCGCCCGACGGGCGCACTGCCAGCACATTGTCCAGGCCCTCGATGCGGGCTTCGGCCATGGCGGCGCCCGGGCCGGCCGGCTCGGAATCCGAGAAACGGTGCCCGTCAATGACACCGCGCAGACCGTTCTGGTGGCGAACGACCAGGATGGCCAGATCCTCGCCGGCGATCACCGGGTTGATGCGCTGGGTCTGGCAGTAGATCTCGTCGATCTCGCCAAAAAGGAACCGGGCGGTGTCGAGAAAGTGGACCAGGGTTTCGAACACCAGCAGCCGCGGCATCTCCTTGAAATAGGGTTGGCGGGCGTAAGGGGCCTCTCCCAGGCCATCGCGGGATCGGGTGTGGAACCGGTAGGCGACCAGCCGGCCGGCGGCGCCCTGATCGAGCAGCTCGCGAATGCGCCGATACCAGGGCTGCCAGCGCCAGTTCTCATTGATCATCAGGGGAATGCCGGCCTGGGCGGCGACGGCGGCGATCTGGAGAGCCTGTTCCCAATTGGGCGCCATCGGCTTCTGGCACAGGGCGGCGACGCGGCGCTCGGCGGCCAGCCGGACCAGCGGAAGGTGAGTGAGGGGGCGCGTGGCGATGTCGAGGAAATCGGGCCGCTCCTGGTCGAGCATCCGGTCGGGTTCGGTGTAGGGGCGGCAGCCGAAATCGCTGGCGCAGGCCAGGGCTTTGGCGGGGTCGAGATCGCACACCGCTTCGATCCGGGCGCCGGCCACGCGGCTCCACCCGTCGAGCTGGATGCGGCCAAAGTAACCGCAGCCCGCCAGGCAGCCTTTGAGGGTTTCCATGCGCTCGCCTCCCTGGAGTATGCTAGTCTATCCGGTCTTTCGAGGTTCTGACGAGGCTCCCATGGCACACCGGGTGGTGACTTTCGGCGAGATCATGTTGCGGCTGGCGCCGCCGAATTTCGAGCGCATTCTCCAAACGCCCGGTTTTGTCGCCACCTTCGGGGGCGGCGAGGCCAACGTGGCGGTGTCGGTGGCCGGCTTCGGGGTTCCGACGTCTTACGTGACGGTTCTGCCGCCGAATCACCCAGTGGCCGACGCCGTCATCGCCGAACTGCGGCGGTTCAACGTCGACACCAGCCACATCGCGCGGGCGGCGGGGCGGATGGGGGTCTACTACCTGGAGCCAGGGGCGAACCAGCGGCCTTCGAAGGTGGTGTATGACCGCGACAATGCCGCCATTGCCCTGGCCGGCCCTGGCGCGATCGATTGGGACCGGGTCTTCGACGGCGCCACCTGGTTCCACATTACGGGCATCACGCCGGCCCTGACGGCGTCGGCTGCGGCGCTCTCGATGGAGGCCGTCGCCAAGGCCGGGCAGAAGGGCCTGACGGTCTCCTGCGATTTCAATTACCGTAAGAACCTGTGGAAGTACGGTAAATCGGCCCCCGAAGTCATGCGGGAGCTGGTGAAGCACGTGCACGTTGGCGTCGCCAACGAAGAGGACTGCCAGAAGGCGCTCGGCGTGAAGATCGACGTCGACGTCGAGTCGGGCGCGCTCGACGTCGAGAAGTACCGCAAGATGTCGGAGGCGGTGCTGGGGGAGTTCCCGAACCTGAAGATGCTGGCCATCACGCTGCGGGAGTCCCGAAGCGCTTCGCACAACGGCTGGTCGGCCTGCCTGAACGATCGCCAGTCATTCCTGGTGAGCCGCTACTACGACATCACCCACATCGTCGACCGGGTGGGCGGCGGCGACGCCTTCTCGGGCGGCCTGATCTACGGCCTGCTGAACTTCGAGAGCCGCCAGGAGGCCCTGGAGTTCGCGGTGGCGGCGTCGTGCCTGAAGCACTCCATTCCGGGCGACTTCAACCGCTTCACAGTGGAGGAGGTCAAGGCCCTGATGAAGGGGGGCGGCTCGGGGCGGGTCCAGCGCTAAGGGCGGGGTAAGGGGTAGAGTTTCAGCTCCGCCATGGGGAAATCTTTGGGATTATCGGTCGCCAGCGCCAACCCTTCGGGTATCGTGACCGCGGCGATCAGGGCATCCGCGAGCGCCACCGTGCGGCCTTTCCGCGCCCAGGCGTACTTGAGTTTGCCGGCGGTCCTGGAAGCCTCGCGGGTAATGGGGACGTAGGCCAGATTCTCCAGGAAACGCGCGGTGCGTTCCAAGTCGCCAGGATGGGCGCCGGCGTAGGCTTCGGCGACGATGACCGGACAGCAAGCCAGGATGTGGCCCTGCTCAGCCAGCGACTTCAAGATCTCGCGCCGGCCCCGCTGCTGGTTCAGGCAATCGATGATGACACTGGTGTCGAGCAGAATCGTCATCTTCTGTGCGCAAGACGCTTGGCGCGGATCTTCTCGTCGGTCTGGCGCAGGGTATGCACCCAGGCGGCAGCTCCATCCTTGAGCTCGGGATGGTCCTCGATCACCCAGGCCGGTCGAGGGTTGGCCAGAAACCGGAGAAGCCGGCGGCGTCGGACTTCCTGGCGGGCGATTTCGGTGAGGAAAGCGCTCCGGCCGCGTCTTCCGACCAGATCGTCAATGTCGATGATGAGGTCTTCCGGCAACACCACGTGTGCTCGTTTGTTCATAACAAAGCCCACTACCAGTGTGACATGCGGGATCCCATTGAGTCAAAGGTAGCCGGCTACGGCCGGTGGTCCAGCGCCGAGAACTGCACCGTGATGCCGTCGGGATCCGCAAAGTACACCCGGTCGGCCTGGCGGCGCGGCTTCAGGCCCTGCCAGGAGATCCGCCCGATCAAGGGCAGCGAGATCCTCCACGTTCGGGAGTTCGTTTCCACCTGACCGTCGCGCCGCTCCCCGGTGTTACACTCTCGGCTGATGATCGGCGAAACCCTCGGCCACTACCGCATCGAGGCCCAGCTCGGCGAAGGCGGCATGGGCGTGGTCTACCGCGCCCGCGACACCTTGCTTCAGCGCAACGTCGCTGTCAAGGTCCTGTCCGGCCGGCTCCAATCCGACGCTGCGGCCCGCTCGCGGCTGCTCGGCGAAGCTCGCGCCGCCAGCGCCTTGAACCATCCCAACATCTGCACTATCCATGAGGTCGCCGAAGCCGCCGGCCGGGCCTTCATCGTCATGGAGTATGTTGAGGGCCGCCCGCTGAACAAGCTCGTTTCCGAGAGCGGTCTACCTATCGATGATGCTGTCCGTTACGGTTCGCAGATCGCCTCTGCGCTGGCCCACGCTCACGAGCGCGGCGTCGTCCATCGGGACCTCAAGAGCCTCAACATTATGGTCACGCCCGAGGGCAGACCCAAGGTCCTCGACTTCGGCCTTGCCAAGCGCCTGCACGACCTTGCCGGCGAGGAGACGCGCTCGCAGGCAAACCTCGAGACCGAAACCCTGGGCGGGACGCTGGCCTACATGGCGCCGGAAGTCCTGCGCAACGAGCCTGTCGACGCCCGCAGCGACCTCTGGGCGCTCGGGGTGATCTTTTACGAGATGACCGCTGGCGCGCTGCCGTTCCGCGGGCAGAGCGGGTTCGAGCTGAGTTCGGCGATTCTTCGCGAGTCGCCGGCGCCGCTGCCGGCGGGCACGCCTCCCGGACTGTCCACCATCATCCAGCGGTGCCTGATGAAGGAGCCCGGCCAGCGCTACCAGCGCGCCGGCGAGGTCCAGGCGGCGCTGGAAGCGATTCAGGCCGGCACGGCGGTCGCGGCGGGTCATGCGTCGCCGAGACGTTGGCATTTCGGCCGCCGCTGGCTTTGGGGGATGATCGCGCTTACTGCCCTGATGGCTGTCGCTCTTGTGTCTGACCTCCGCGAGCGGCGTCGACCGCCCCCCCTCAGCAGCGGCGGCCTGCCCTCCCCCAGCCGCGAAGCCAACGAATACTTCGAGCGCGCCTGGCAGTTCCACTTCGCGCGGGACGACCAACGGCCCGCTCGCGAAATGGTCGAGAAGGCGCTCGCCCTGGATCCGCAGTTTGCCGAGGCCCGCGCGCTCTCTGGCATTCTGCATTGGGGTGCTATCGATCGTGGCGAATCGTCGGACACCGGCCTGCTCTACAGGGCCGAACAGGAGCTGCGCCAGGCGCTACAGACGAACCCGGATTCCTCGTTTGCCCACGGCGTACTGGCGGCAGTCTATCTGTTTCAGGGCCGCAAAGAAATGGCTCGGGCCGAGGCGGAGACAGCCTTGAAGCTCCGTCCCGACGACGTGTTTGGCTTGAACTGGCTCGGCCATTATCACAGGTTGAACGGGGACTTTGACACAGCCCGGACTCTGTGGGAGCGAGGACTGGAGCGCCAGCCGCTGTTCTGGCCGATCCGTATGAACCTCGGCGAGCTGCTCCGCCTGAAGGGCGATACGGCTGGCGCCATCCGTCACCTGGAAAAGATGCTGGAGGAAGTGCCGCAGAGCCCGTACGCGCTGCGACGCTTGGCCCATGTCCATATCGATATGGGCGATCTGGCCAACGCACGAAAGGCCCTGGAGTCGGCCCGCCCCGAAGATCGAAACAACTACAGGTTCAAGATCACCTGGGCCATCCTGCTAGCCCTGGAGGGCCAGCGGGCCGCGGCGCTTCAGGAAATGGACGCCGCGACGCTGCGGTTCGCCGAGGCGCACTATAACGAGCCTCCCATCGTGGCCGGCTTTTACGCCATCCTCGGTGACGCTTCCAAGGCCCTCGACTGGCTCGACCGCGCGGTCCGGCTCGGCGATGAGCGCGTCGGCTGGTTCCGCCGCGACCCCCTGCTCAAAAACATCCGCAACGGACCGCGCTTCAAGCAGATGATGGAATCGATCGAGGCCCGCCGCCGGCCCGCCGGCCGGTGAGGCTGTTTCACGAGCGCCGGCCGCCTCAACCCGTCACGGCCCGCTCCCGCCGCGAGTTCCACACTATGTACTTGCTCCGGCAGTAGCTCTCGACCGCCATCAGGCACGCGACCAGGCCGTAGTAACAGAGGTTCACATCGCACTTCAGAGGCTCATTGGAGCGGATGCGTGCAGGTTCTCAGGAATCCCATTGAGTCAAAGGCCACCGCTACGGCCGGTGGTCCAGCGCCGAGAACTGCACCGTGATGCCGTCGGGGTCCGCAAAGTACACCCGGTCGGCCTGGCGGCGCGGCTTCAGACCCTGCCGGGTCAGCTCCTCCATGACGGCGTCGGGCTTGAAGTTTTCGACGGCCATGCAGTAATGATCCAGACCTGAGGCCGGGCGGCGGAACAGGGTCAGGAAGTGGGGGCCCAGACCCAGGAAGCAGGCGCCCTGGTCTTCGGTCACCACCGGCAGGCCCAGCAGCTTGCGATAGAAGTCGCGCGAGCGCGGGATATCGGTGACCCGTAGGGCGATGTGGTTGAGAGCCAGGCCGCGAAACGGGCTGGCATCGGCGGCCGGCGCCGCCGCGGCCGTGGCGGCCATCCCGGCCAAAGCCTGAATCAGCTGCCGGCGGTCGATCCGGCCGCTCTCGTAGCCGTCGAGCATTTTCGAGATCAGCTCCTGCATGAGATCCTCCTACCGCGATGCGGAAACTTCCACCACCGCGTAGTATAGAAATTCTACCAGTTTTTCGAACCAGACCTGGCTGACGCGCTCGTCGTCGCCGTGGGCGCCGCCGCCGCTGTCGCGGTCCCTTTCCTCGACGACCGATCCCATGCCGTAGGCTTGAACGCCGCGGGCGCGCAGTTGGGCCATGTCGGTGGCGCCGGTGAGCATGGTGGGCAGGGTGATGGCCCCCGGATAGACGCGTCGCCCGACGACTTCGAGCGCCCGGAACATTTCGGTGTCGAGTCGGGAGGGCGGGCTGGCAGGGCGCCCGCCGCGGGTGGCCGCCAGCACCTCCACGCTGGAGTCCCCGATGACGCGGCGCAGCTCGGCGCGAAATTTTTCCATGTCCTCGTCCGGTAACGCCCGGACGTCCAGGTAGGCCTCGGCCTCCGAAGGGATGACATTGGAGCGGAACCCGGCCTGGATGATGGTCGGGGAGATGGAGGTGCGGAGCATGGAATGGTGACCGCCTTCCCGTTCGGCGAAGTAGCGGTCGATGGCCGGGCTCTTCTCGGGGTCGCTGATATGGTTGTATCGATAGGCATCCGCGGGGCCGCTGATGGCGGCGAGGCGCTCGAAGTAGGCGCGGGTGGTGTCGCTGAGACGCATGGGGGGCGTCCAGGCGCCCACCTTGGCGACGGCCTGGGCGATGCGGATGACGGCATTGTCGGGCCGGGGCCGGGAGCCGTGGCCGGCGGTGCCATGAGCCACCAGGCGCGTGCCGCGCGGAACCTTCTCGGTGGTCGAAACCGTGACGTAGCGAGCCTGGCCATCGCGGCTCACCCCGGCGCCCCCTTCGGCGAGGCAGTACTCGGCCTCGATTTCCTTCCAGTGGCGCTCGACCAGGAAGTTGATGCCGACGGCGCTGTTGCCCTCTTCGCCGGCTTCGGCGGCGAAGATCACGTCGCGGTCGAGCTTCACGCCGGCGCGCTTCAGCAGGAGCATGGTCATTAGACAGGCTGCCAGGTTGTCCTTATCGTCGAGCGAGCCGCGGCCGTAAATGTAGCCGTCTTTGCGGAGAGCGGCGAAGGGGTCGACGGTCCATTTCTCCCGCTGGACGCCGACGACATCGGTGTGGCCCATAATCAGGATGGGGCGTTTGGATCCGTTGCCGCTCAGGCGCGCCACCAGGTTGGCGCGCGATGGCTCCATCGCCAGCAGCTTCGAAGCGATGCCCTCGCGCTCCAGCACCCCTTCGAGATACTTGGCCGCGGCGGTCTCGTTGCCGGGCGGGTTGGAGGTGTCGATGCGGAGCAGGGCGGAGAAGTGTTCGACGGCCTCGGCCTTGGCGCGGGTCCAGTCGATCGCCGGCTGGGTTTTGGCCACCGAGGCGCAGAGGCATAGAGAAAACAAGAGGCGGCGCATGGTTGGACTGTAACACAGTGCGGCTCCGCCGCAAGTTGTCAGTTGTCAGTTGTCAGCCTCAGCCCCCAGCAAGGCTGAATACTGACGGCTCACTTACGTCAAGAATCTTCGCGGCGAGCGAAGATTTGCGACGTTAGTAGTACAGTGTTGCGGGACCGCTTGCCCGCCGCTGCGGGCCGGATGAGGGGATGAGGAGATGTCATCCCGAGCGAAGCGAGGGATCGTAGTATAGTTACTGGGCGGGGGCGTCATGCTTTCGGTTCAAACCCTGGTGAACATCCTAGGCCTGGCGGTGGCCTCCGGGGTCAACCTGTACGCGGCGGTGCTGGTGACGGGCCTGAGCCTCCGCTATGGGTGGTTCTCCGGCCTGCCGGCAGAGTTGCAAATGCTGGCTCACCCGGCGGTGCTGATCACGGCCGGGGTCCTGTACGCGCTGGAGTTCTTCGCCGACAAGGTCCCGTTTCTGACCCCCGTTTGGGATTTTGTTCACACCTTCATCCGGCCGCTGGGGGCGGCCTTGCTGGCATTGGGGGCGGTGGGGGATTCGAGCCCGCTGGTTCAGACGCTGGCGTTTTTGGTGGGCGGCTCGCTCGCCCTGGGTACTCATTCGACCAAGGCAAGCCTCCGGCTGCTGGCGCATGCCTCCCCGGAGCCGGCCAGTCATTCGCTGATCAGCCTGCTGGAGGATTTTGGCGTGGTGGCGCTGCTGCTGCTGGCCTACAGCCACCCCTGGATCGCGCTGGCGGTGCTGGCGGTGTTGCTGGCGGCCATGGCCTTGTTGGCCCCGCTGCTGCTGCGAACCTTGCGGTTCCTGGTGCGAGTGCTGGCGGGACGGCTGGCATCGTGGACTCCAGGCATCGGGGCGCGGCAGCCATTGCCGTGCCCCGGTTGGCTCGAGCCGGCGCTGGCTCAGGCTGCGCCGGAGCGGGGCGAGCAGCTCTTCCGATGCTTCGCTCGCTCGCTGCGGCGGCTGCCCCGGTTCAAGGCCGGGTACCTGGTGCGGACCTCCCAGCAGCAGCTGTTCGCCTGCCGGCGCTGGTTCCGCCCGCGGCTCCAGGTATTAGAAGGGCCATTGACGCTGCGGTCCGGGGCGGTCTTCGACGCTCTGGGGCCGAACCTGTATCTGGCTAAGGACTGGTCGCGGGTAACACAGGCATTCCTGCCCGTCAGCCCAACAGGCAAGAATGCCTGGGTTACAGATCCACCACCGCCTCGGTGATCTGCCCCAGATACTTCCCGTCGCACATGACGTCGGCGGCGATGGCCACCCGGGGCAGCCCGCGCGGGCGCTCGCGGCCGGTCCGCAGCTCGAAGCTCTGGCGGGCGTGGCCCCGGGCCGGCGCCTCGAAGCGAAGCACCTCCGG
>Ga0247727_10009276_pt1 | contig 17906 bp, 26 predicted proteins | sample WisWelCaveWW1625_FD_202498 | JGI IMG/M metagenome (GOLD analysis project Ga0247727, IMG submission 202498) | Biofilm microbial communities from Wishing Well Cave, Virginia, United States - WW16-25 | ecosystem: Environmental > Aquatic > Deep subsurface > Groundwater > Cave microbial mat | place...
ATCAGCCCCATGAACAGCTGGAAATCTTCCGGCTTGCCGCTGTGCGGCGTCGCCGTCATCAACAGCAGATGGCGCGTGATCCGGCCGAGCAGCTCGCCGAGCTGGTACCGGCGCGTCTTCTTCACCTCGCGGCCGAAGAAGTGCGCCGACATCTTGTGCGCCTCGTCCACGACGATGAGGTCCCAGTCGGTCTGCTCCAGCTTCGCCTGGATCTCGTCGTTACGGGAGAGTTGATCGAGGCGCGCGATCACGAGGCTCTTCTCCGCGAACGGGTTGCCGCTTCGTGATGCCTCGATCGTGTCGCGCGTGATGATCTCGAACTCGAGCCCGAGCTTGAGCGCGAGCTCGTCCTGCCACTGCTCCGCGAGACTCCCGGGCGGAACGATCAGACACCGCTTCAGGTCACCGCGGATGATCAGCTCCTTGATCAACAGCCCCGCCATGATCGTCTTACCCGCACCCGGATCATCGGCAAGCAGAAACCGAAGCGGCTGGCGCGGGAGCATGTCCCCGTAGACCGCGCGGATCTGGTGCGGCAGCGGGTCGAGGTTCGACGTGTGCACCGCCAAGTACGGGTCGAACAGGTGCGCGAGCCGGATCCGCAGCGCCTCCGAGGCAAGACGGAACAGCTGGCCGTCAGCGTCGAAGCTCCACGCGCGCCCTTCGTCCTCGATCTCGAGCGCCGCCTCGTTCGACCGGTAGAGGAGCTCGTGGTCGACGCGGCCGGTGTCGTCGCGGTAGGTCAGCGTCACCGCCTGCGTCCCGTGCCACTCCGCCTGAACGACCGTGACGGCCTTGTCTGGCAGAACGCCGCGAACTCGGATATTCGGCGTGAGGTCTTCGAGCTGAGTCACAACCGGGACACTAGTGACGATACGGCGACGAGTCTCCGTTGTTCACAGGGCCGTACGGCACCACCCATGCTGCGGATTCTTACGCCTCAAGCGATCGGCGTCGACGACCGAGAAGATCGTCGCCCTGCACTACAACCTCGCCACGCAAGGGGAGAGAGTCCGCCGCAGTACGGGCGCTCCCTGCGACACCCCTCCTCCGGGGTTGCAACCCCCCTCTGAGGCTCACGCAGGACTCAGGGCACCGTCCGTGCCTCTGCGCGGCTCTCGTCACCGCGGCCTGGCAGCCGGCGTCGCGAGCCCGATGGCCAGAGGCGCCTGACCGCCAACAGCATCTGCGCTCGAGAGGCGGCGTGCGTTTCGATCGTGCGCTGCACGACGCGCGGGACAAGTCGGCCATGCTCACCGTCGCCGCCCTGACTGATAGAGCCAGCTTTCCCCGCGGCTGTTGGTGTGAACATCGCTCAGGCTCAAGGTGCGACCGCCCGTCTCCAGGAGCGGCGTGTAGTCCAGGTTGCCCAGGGAATTAAGTAGCCGGATTTGGAAGTACGCCTCTGGCGGTGTCAGTTTCACGCCTCGGTGTACCTCTACGGGCTGGTCAGAGTCGGGAAGATGGATGCTTGCCGGCTCGACGAAGGCCCGGAGCAGAGGAACGGCTTGTGACACGGCCGCGTCTAGTTCATCCAGCGCGTCCAGCCCCAACGCGGTCGGGTACAGACCGCTTATGCAGGTTGGGACCCCGTCCCTGAAGAGTTCCGGGCGGCCGTCTGCGTAGCCTTCGTCGATGAGATCGCAGAGCGCGACAGCCGCTTCTGCATACGCGAAACCAGGAACCGGCGGAAGCGCGTCGGGGACGTCGTCCGAAGCCGTGAAGAAGAACGTTGCGTAGACCGGCTCACGCCGCACGTAGTCCACGAGCCAACGCAAGACGGCCATTCTGCGAGTCTGCTTCGCCTCGTACGCCGCCTCGAACTCGTCGATGTTTCTCCGAGACTCAAGCCAATTCTCGAGCTCGTAGGCGAAACCCGTAAGCGTCGGACGCTGCGTCGGAACGCGTGATGTTGCGACCTCGACCAAGCCTGCGAGCCGGCGGCTATAAGGCTCGTCCGGCAAGAGGAAGGCAAGGCTCCCCGGATCTGACATCCGAATCTGCCCTCGTGGTGGGTACTCCTCATCGAGGGCAACGCGCCAAAGCGAGTTGGCAAGACAGTGCACGTCGACGCGTTCCCAATCCGGGTCGTCGTCGAAGAAGACCTCGTCCGGCAGGTGATACGTGGCGCCAACGACCTTGCCGTCCGGAGTGAGGCTCGGATCGTCGGGCCGCTTCGCGCATCCGAAGTCTCCGATGATCGCTCGTCCCTTCCAGAGGTAGAAGTTCTCGGGCTTGACGTCCCTGTGGTTGATGCCCGCGGTCGCCAGCAGATGCCCAAGCGTGCGCGCGATGTCCCGAACCACTTCTACTTTCTCGTCGAGCGTGCGTCCGGATAGCTCCCGCGCTGCACCTTTCGCGACGGGCATCGCGAACCAAGCTCGATCGCGACGCGTCGGCTTGTCCGGGAGGTGGGAGTCAAGCACGGGAAGAATGGCCACCTCGGCCGTGTTCGTCTTCTCACAGATGTCGACTTCACGTCGGAACCGCGCGTAGTCAACGGGCGAGTTTCGAGCCAGAATCTTCAGAGCGGCGACTCGGCGACCACGCTTGGCGCGCCAGACGTCAGCATTTCCGCCACCGGCGATGAACTCGACGAGGGTCCACTCGTCGAGGACGTCACCCTCCGTGTGCCCAAGCTTGGGGCTCGTACGTACCGGCACCCGTTGAGTCTAGGACGGGCCGTACCGTCGTTCCAGACGTATGGGGGACTCCAGGCCGGACTTCAAGCCCTGCGCGTACGGATGCGCGCACAGGTTTGGCGCCGCAACCCTCATTTCGTGTCAGCTAACTGCTGTGTGGAAAGTCCCCGCTGATGCGCGATCTTGATGACCACGCCTAGCCGCTGACTCTGCGAGCATCTCGCTCCGTGGGGGCCACCATCGACCCACTCCCACAACCGCCCCCCAAGTGAGGATGACGTCTCCGATAGGGGCCTGCCGGAGCGTGCCTACCAACATGGCGGGGAGCAAGCAGAAGAGCGCGCCGGCTGGGACGCAGAGCAGGATCGCCGCGAGAGTCCCCCACCACTCGTCGAAGGCATAGAACCACACGGCAGCACAGGCGATGAGTAGAAAAATGCCAGCCGATGGAACCCTGACTCGAACATCGTTCGGATTGTGACGCGCAAGACGGACATGGGCCGCCAGCTTGGTCAGCCGGAGTCAGCTCCCTGGCTGGAGGCGCCTACTCCCCACGATACGACCAGTGGGACTGTATGAAGACCGTGGCGTCGTGTCCGCGCTCTCGAAGCATCTCGATCAGCTCTCTGCGAGCCGCGTCGAAGTAATGAAGGGCCGCATCCGCATCGCCTCGCTCCGCCCTTCGGTGGAGGGAGTCGTGCTTCCTGAGCCGTTCCGCAAACCGCTCGATATCAACGTCGTGGAGAGCTAGCCGTAGCGTCTCGCGCTCCGCGCCATCCTCCGGGAAATATTGGGCGAAGTCCGAAAGAAGCTTCTCGAAGATCACCGTCGCAAGCGCCCGGCCTCGTGGATTCGCGAAGTTCGTCTAGTTCGCCGTCGCGTCGACGGAAGAGGCGCACGAGCAAGAGTCTATGAGACTGAATGTATCGTCGGCCCCCAGGGCGCTAGCTCTCCGCCGAGCTGACTGAGCCGGACGAGAGACGGCCCGCTGTTCGCTGAGCGGCTCGGAGGCTGCGTAAGCCACGTCACCCAACTCGACGTGCCTTCGTATGCCTTACGCGGCGAGAACGGCCCTGCGAGCCGCGCGCTGTCACGGGTTGCAGAAACCCGGAGCACCCGCCCCATGAACACAGGCACCCGGCGACCGCCGGATAGCGATTGGATACCGATTGGCCTCTCACGGCGAGTCGTCAGCTTCGCCGCCGCGACGCGTCGCTGTTCCCGCGCCGCGGGACTGTACGGGTCGTGACGCACGACCCCGACCACCCCTGCGCCCACCCGACCTGACGGTGTGCTCGAGACGAGAGACCCGTTCGATGCTGACGGCTGCCGGACGCTGTGCTCGACGTGCAGTGGGCGTGAGGACGGGCGTGTGCGGGAGCCCGTTTTTTGAGGCGCGGAGTGGCGCGCACCCAACCCATCGACCGCGCGTACCCGCGAAACCCCTCTCGTTTTTTTTGAGGGCGGTGCAAGCTGGACGGAGTGCAAGCGCAGGCGCGGACACCGAATGTTGAAGTGCTCGAAGCACCCTGGGGTCCAGCTCGTCGCCGAGAAGTCGGGGTATCGACATGGGCGGCCTCGCAACCCGGTCAGGCGTTGTCCCGCGTGTAGGCACGAGCAGTACGTTGTCCGGAGGCTCGCGGCGCGAGAACGTGAGCGTGAGCGGGGGTACAGGCCATCTAGACCGCGGCCCGCGCCGGACGTGCAGCGGGAGCGCGGACGGGCCCGTATAGCCGATCTCGTCCGACGCGGGAAGCTCCTTCCGCAGGACTGCGAGCGCTGCGGCCTCTCCTGCGAAACACGAGACCGCGCAGGTCGACGACACGTGTACGCGACGTTCGAGGATCCCGTCGACTTGGTTGTCGTGTGGCTGTGCGCTCGCTGCGCCGGAATCAAGCGGCAGCGCGTAGCCCCGGAGCGTTTCTGATGAGCGTGCGGTACGTGATCTCGGGGCACGCGTTGGAGCGGTTCGAGGAGCGCTACCCCGAGCTGGTTGGCGGAGACGACAACGAGACGGCCCGGTTGATCCAGGCGGAGGTCGAGGAGGCGCTGCGGGCCGGCCGCGTGAGCCACGTGTTGCCGCGCGAGATGTGGGGGTACACGCGCGAGCGCGCTGTCAACCGCGAGGGCGGCGAGTTCGTGTGGACGGCCGCCCGCGATCGCGGATACGCGATCTGTGACCGCGGCGACGAGGTCGTGGTCACGACGGCGCTGCGCAGCACGGTGGCGGTGGCCGCGTGAGGCGCGGCGACGTCGTCAGATCCGGGGAGGCGGGCGAGCCAGGGACGGTGCTGGACCTGCGCACTGAGCGCGTGTGGTGGGGCGGCCGTTCGCATCCGGTGGGTGTGGCGCTCGTCGAGTTCGCGGCCGGCAGGCGCGCCTGGGTGCCGACGGGGACGCTCGAGGTCGTGCGCGAATCCGAGCAGGCGCCGGCGTGAGCCCGGTCGTCGACGTCGGCCTGGTGGTGCCGTGGCGCCGGCTGCGCTCGCGCGTGCTGCCGTACCGGGGGCCGCTGCAGGGGTCGGGGACGCTGCTGCGTGACCCGCACGGAGACGGCGTCGAGAACGTGTCGGACATGGCGGCGGCGGGTGTGCGCTGGGTCGGCTGCAACGTCGGCGACCACGACCCGGGCGAGTGGGAGCTGATCCGCGGGCGCTGTCGGGCCGCCGGCGTGCTGGCGTTCCCCTGGCGGCGTTGCTACGCGGTAGAGAACGTCTGGTATCTCGGCGCGGTCGCAGCCGCCTGGGGGACGACGGTGGTTGGCGTGAACGTCGAGAAGGAGGCGGAGACGGCGACCGAGTTCGGCTACTGCCCGCCCGAGCTCGTCGCCGCGGTTCTGCGGGCGCGAGCGTTGCAGGCGGCGGTGATCACGCTCGGCTACCCGCCGGCGACGAACGTCGACGGTGACCGCATCCGCTGGGAGGAGCTGCGGGAGCATCTGTTCGTGCCGGAGGCGTTCATGAACGAGGACGAGCGGCTGACGCCACGGGTGTGCGTCGACCGCGCGCTCGAGCTCGGCGCCCGCTGGGCGACGCCGCTGCTCGGCTGCTACCAGGTCGCCGGCCGCCCGCGCGTGTACCCGGCCACCTACGCCGCGTGGCAGGGCCCGGTCGGCTGGTACACGGGAGACGACGTCGGCGCGCAGGGCTGGCGCTGGTGGGGCAGGCCGTGAGCCTCGACGTCGACGACCGCCTGAAGGTGTTGCGCGCGCAGTTCGGCGAGTTCTACGTCGACGGCGCGACGCTGTGCCTGCACCAGGCGGCGGCGTTCCTGCGGGCGGCGTACGGCCGCGGCTACACGGACGGCCACGCCGACGCCGAGCCGCTGACCGTCGAGCAGGCGGGCCGGCTGCGGGCCGAGATGCACGCGCGGCTGCCGGTCTCCTGAGCGGCTCATACCTGCTCACCCGAGCACCCCGGGTACTGAGCACCTATGGCGGGAGAGTCCGCCGGCCCTGGCAGGCGACCTTTTGTCCGAAGTTCACGAGCTGGGCCGGCGGACGCGGCGAGCGTAGCACGAGAGCCGGTCGCGGTAATGCCAAGCGTAATTGCGGCGGTAATGCTGGCGGTAATGTCGGCGGTAATGCCACTTTGCAATTGAACGCGAAAGTTGATAAGATTGTTGTAGTCCGAAGTTTTCAAGAGCAGGCGGCGGCCGGAGGCAGCGAGTACCACCCGGCGGCGGCGATCCCAGAGCGTGAGACCGCGCGAGCGAAGCCAAGAAGGCGGAGCGGAGGCGGAGGAGCCTAATGGGGGAGCCGCCGGGTGGCCGCGAGAGAGCGACACCTCCGAGCCCAACCTCGAGCGAGTGTGAGCGAGAGGGAGCGCGCCGGGGGCAGCGGGGCGGATCCGCTGCTGTGGGAGTGAATCCCCCACCTGGAGAGCGCGAAGAGGCGCAGATCGAAGCGAGCGATGGAGAGGCGGCCGAGAGGCCGCCTCGTTGGTTCCGTCGTCAACGCCAGCGGCGTGCGAGTTCAGCAGCGCGACCGCCGGACACCGGGGAAGACCGGGCGCCCACCCTTGGGCGGTGCCCACGCAACGGAGATGAGCCGGGAGGTCGGTGGCAGCAACGAACGAGCGCGCGAGCGCAGGCGATCGTGAGCGAAGTCTGAGTGCTTGTTGCGGGTGTGGCCGGTCCGACCGGCCCATCCCGGAGCGACCGCTCCACAGACGAAGGAGGCAGTGATGGGTGAGCACGAGCCGTTCCGGTGCGCGCCGGACGAGAGCGCGGGTGTGCGCGACGACGTGATCGTGGAGGCGAGGGCCCGCGTGCTCCGCGCGCTTCAGGGCGGCGCGACGCCGGATGAGTCGATGGCGGCGTTCGAGGCGCTCGACACGCTGGTCGCTCTCGTGCCGGGCCATGTCGCTCGGGTGAAGTCGGAGGGCTGGGAGCCGTCGGACGTGGAGATCTACGGGGCCGGCTGCAAGTAGAGGGCGCTGATGAGCCGGTGTGAGTCCGGCGAAACGGCCGCGTGAGCGGCCGTCCGTCCGAAGTTCAACGATCAAGGAGGTAGGCGATGGGCCGCTTCAGGGCCCCGGAGGACGCGCAGCGCGCGTCGCATGTGCAGGAGCGCGAGATCGAGTGGCTGATCGAGGGCCGGATCCCGCGTGGCATGGTCACGCTGATCGCGGGTCGGCAGGGTGAGGGCAAGTCGTTGTTGTCGGCGTGGCTGGCGGCGAAGGTGAGCCATCAGGGCGGCGTGATCTTCTCGAACGACGAGGATCTGAAGGCGCAGACGAGTCGGCCGCGGTTGCGGCTGGCGGGCGCGGACTTGAATCGCGTTCACTTCTGGAAGCCGGAGCTGACGTCGCCGGACGGCATCGCGCAGCTGGAGACGTTCGTGCGTCACGGCAAGGTGCGGCTGCTGGTGGTCGACCCGGTGTCGTCGCACTTCCCGCACCAGTCGAAGGACGACCGGGCGGTGATCGCCCGGGTGGCGGCGATGTGCGAGCGCACCGGTTTGGCGGTGGTGGCTCTTGACCACACCCGCAAGACGGTGGCGAAGAACGCGCATCCGGCGGAGGCGATCCTGGGCGCGAGCTCGGGCTTCGCGGCGGCGGCACGGTTCGTGTACGTGTTCGGCGCCAACCCGAACGACCCGGACGAGCGTGTGCTCGCCGGCGTGAAGACGAACGTGAGCGAAGTCGGCGCGATGGCGTTCTCGTTCGAGGTGTGCGAGCTGGAGATCGACGGGAAGCCGTCGCAGCGGCCGCGTCTGGTGCTGGTCGAAGAGCAGTCGAAGGTGACGGCACACGACGTGGTGCAGTACCGCGGCAGCGGCGACGTCGCCGGCGGCAACGTGGTCAAGAAGGCGGTGGCGGCGGAGTGGCTGACGTCGCTGTTGATGTTCGGTGCGCTGCCGGTGAAGGACGTGCAGAAGCAGGCGGAGGACACGGGGATCTCGTGGGCGACGGTGCGCCGGTCGGCGGACGAGATCGAGATCGAGAAGGCCCGTGTCGGCTACGGCAAGGGCGGCTTCTGGACGTGGGCGCTGCCCGCCGGTCACCCGGCGTTGGTGGTCGGGCAGGCGGCGGCGTCGGCGGCAGCCTCCGGTCTCGACGACGGCGAGGAGCTGACGGTCGAGCGGCTGCTGGAGATGATCGACGCGGGAGGCGACGATGAGTGAGCCTCCCGAGTTTCGTGTGCCGGACGTGGTCGGTGAGGCGGTCGGGTGGCGAGCCTGGAACGTCGTCGGCTCGCGGCGGGTGCCGCGGCTGATGTCGATCAACCAGGCGGGCATGTCGGTGATCCACCGTGACGCGGTGTGGCCGACGACCCGCTGGTACGTGGCGCAGTGCCCGCACGGGCACACCGCCGGCGGCCACGACGACGCTGTCCCGCATGAGGGGTGCGCGTGCGGGATCTACTCGGCCCGCGACCGCGAGCACCTGATCTCGCTCGGCTACTCCGCGTACGGCAGCGGCTGGAGCGAGCCTGGGAGCCGGCTGATCGTGATCGGCGAGGTCGCCTACTCGGGGAAGGTGATCCCGGGGGCGCAGGGCTGGAAGGGGCAGAAGGCGAGGGTGAAGAGCCTGACCGTGCCGTACGAGCTGTGGCGGTGGGCGAAGCCCCTCGGCGAGGCGTACAGGGTGCCGGCGACCGTCGGTTTCCTGTTCGCAGACCACGAGCGTGAAGGGAGCCTCAGATGACCGACGACGAGATCAGGGAGCGTGCGGTCGAGGAGTACGCGAGCGACGAGGTGATCGTCGCGGACATGGCGCTGACCACCGACGCCAATCCGGTCGTGGAGCGCGTCGACGGCGGCGCGTGGGTGGAGGCGTACCTGTGGGTTGGCTTCCAGGAAGGAGGGGGATCGTGAAGGGGCGGCTGATCGAGCAGTACGACCTCACGCTCGGCAAGCGTGAGATGGAGCGGCTGATGACCGGCTTGCGCGTCTACTGCCGCGACTACGAGGTCACCGAGGCCGACGAGCTGCTGCTCGCGGCGCTCGAGGACGTGTTCCAGGGTGACGCCGGCGGCCGCGTGATCGACCTGCGCGCGCTGACCGACGTGCCCGTCGACGAGCCGCCCGCCGCGACGGCGGCGGCGTGAGAGGAGGCTGAGATGGAGATCGGGACGACAGAACCCGCGATCTGGATCGAGCCCGCAGAGGACCCGTTCGAGCTGCCGAAGCCGACCGAAGTCGAGGTCGAGCAGCCGGTCGAGGTGCCCGACGAGGTGGAGGTGCCCGCGTAGCACGCGAGGACGCTGACGAGCCGGTGCGAGTCCGGCGAAACGGCCCGGTTGGTCCGGGCCGTCCGTCCGAAGTTCCCTACGAGCAAGGAGGCAGCGTGGTTGCTGGCTTGAGAGTCGTGGTCACCGGCAAGGTTGCTGGTGAGTCGCGGCAGACGGCGGAGCAGAAGCTCCGCGAGGCGGGAGCGATCGTGCAGAGCGCGGTCGGCAAGGACACCGACGTCCTGGTCACTGGGGCGAAGGTGGGCGCGACGAAGACGAACCGGGCACGCGACCTCGGCGTGCTGGTGGTGCCGTGGGAGCAGGCGTTCGGCGGCAGCGGCAACGGGAGCTCCGCTCCTGCTCCGCAGCCGAAGGCGGCTGCCCCGTCGGTGCGGCAGGTGGCTCCGATGCTGGCGAAGGCGGGGCTGCTGCCGGTCGGCGACGGCTGGCAGTTCGAGGTGAAGTGGGACGGCTACCGTTGCGTTGCGACGGTCGCCGGCGGCGTGGTGGTGTTGCAGTCGCGGTCCGGGAAGACCGACTACACGGAGCAGTTCCCGCGGGTCGCGGCGGAGCTGGCCGAGCTTCCGGACTGCGTGGTCGACGGCGAGCTGGTGGTGCTCGACGGCAACGGCGATTCGTCGTTCGAGCGGATGGGCGCGAAGGGCGGCGCGAGCTTCGTGCTGTTCGACCTGCTCGAGGTTGCCGGCGAGGACGCGCGTCAGCGTCCGCTGGTGCTGCGCCGGTCGCTGCTCGAGGTGCTGGTCGCGTCGTTGCCGAGCGGGAGCGAGACGGTGGTTGTTTCGCCGGCGTTCGGTGACGGCGAGGCGCTGCTGGCGTGGGCGTCGGACCGGCGGCTCGAGGGTGTCGTCGCGAAGCGGCTGTCGTCTCGCTACCAGGAGGGTGCGCGATGCGACGACTGGATCAAGGTGAAGCTGCGCTGCGAGCAGGAGTTCGTGGTTGCCGGCTACACGCCGGGTGAGGGGGCGTTGGCCGGGACGGTCGGCGCGCTCGTGCTCGGCTACCACGACGACGCCGGCGTGCTGCAGTACGCGGGCCGGGTCGGCACCGGCTTCACGGACGCGGAGCGCAACCGCATCTTCGACACGGTGCTGCCGGCGCCGAGAGCTGCGCTGGAGGCGCCGAGGGCGGAGGCCCGCGGCGTGGTGTGGGTGAGGCCGCTGCTGGTGGCGCAGGTGGAGTTCCAGCGGTGGACGGAGGACGGGCGCCTGTGGCACCCGTCGTACAAGGGGCTGCGCGACGACAAGCGGCCCGCCGACGTGAGAAGGGAGGCGTCATGAGGCGGGGTCGTCCGTGGGTGCCGGCGGCGACGCTCCGGAGGGTGCTGGAGCCGGAGGTCGCGAAGGTCGGCAAGAGTGAGATCGCGCGTCGGTTGGGCGCGCGATCAGGCACGGTCGAGGCGGCGGAGCGGCGGCTGTACGCGATCCTGCGGGGTGAGCAGCAGCAGGTCGGGTTCGACACGGCCGACGCGATCATCACGCACGGGCTGCGTGATCCGTGGCTGTGGCAGCACGACGCGGAGCTGAACGCGATCTACACGACCGGGCTCGACGAGCTCGCCGTGGCGTCGTAGACCGAGAAGGACGCTGACGAGCCGGTGCGAGTCCGGCGAAACGTCGGCGGCTGCACACGCAGGGCGAAGGCTCATGGGCGAGCGCCCAGGTGAGTCGGGAGGCGGGTCGCGGACGCGGCGGCCTAGCCAACCAGCCCTGCGTGTGAGCCGCCGGCGTCCGTCCGAGTTCCCTACGAGCAAGGAGGCCAAGATGGCTACACGGACGGCGGAGGCCGCGCCGAGCGGAGGCTCACGCCTCACCCTCGGCTTCGGCCTGGTTAGCGTGCCGGTCCGGTTGAAGCCGCTGATGGATGAGCGGCGCCGGACGGCCGGTCGGATCCTGTGCACGACGCACGCGGAGCCGATCAAGAGCAGGTACATGTGCGGGTCGGGCACCGACCACGAGCATCTGCTGGAGCAGGGCGAGTACGCGACCGGCTACCCGGTGTGCGGCTCGAGCGACGAGTTCGTGGTGCTCGAGCAGGCGACGCTCGACGACCTGGCGGCGGAGAAGACGGGCCGCTGCGAGATCGAGAAGGTCGTCGGCGTCGGCGAGATCGACCCGGTGTACCTGGGCAAGGCGTACCTGTGCTACCCGCAGGACGGCGCCGGCGAGGGCTTCGACCTGCTCGCGGAGACGCTGCGGCGGTCGGGTTCGGCGGCGGTGACGACGGCGGTGCTGTCGAAGCAGACGGTGATGGTCGTGTTCCGCTGGTGCGGCGAGCTCGACGTGCTGGTGGCGCATCTGTGCCTGTTCTCCGAGAACACGCGGATGGGCGACGTGGCGCTGGTCCGCGACGCGGCGCAGCGGCGGGGCGGCGTCAGTGAGGAAGCGCTCGCGGTCGCCGGCACGCTGCTGGAGCAGGTGCGCGGCGAGTTCGATCCGCGGGAGGTGCTCGACACGTACTCGCTGGAGCTGGACGCGGCGATCGCCGCGGCGGCGGGCGGGGCGAAGCCGCGGGCGAAGGCGAAGGCGGCGAAGGAGACGCCGACGTCGGACCTGATGGCGGCGCTGAAGGCGTCGCTCGAGGCGGCCGGCGCGAAGGAGCGGCCGGCGGCGAAGACGACCCGGAAGAAGGTGGCGGCATGAGCGCCGAACGAGTCCTGTACGACGTGACGTTCGAGATTCACGGTCGTACGGTCACCGACCGTAGCTTTCCCGCAGCCGAGGAGTCCCCGCGGATCACGTGGCAATGGTGGCTCCCCCGCCATCGGCCGAGCGCCCAGGCAGCCGCACAAGCAATGCTCATCAGGGCGGCGGAGCACGAGTGGCCGGGGGCGGCGGTAGACCTAATCGACGTCTCGAGGGCGGAGCCGTGATCGTCAACCAGGGAGGTCGCAGAGATGACGGTTGAGATCAGGACCGGGCGCTACTTCGACTACGCGCGGATCGCCGAGTCGGGGCTGGTGCCGGTCGCGACGAGCGTGGGGATGCCGAAGTTCCCGATGCCGTACGAGATCGGCGCGCAGGCGGGCCCGCTCGCGCCGTACGGGCTGCTGAAGGTCGAGGACCGCGACGAGTTCACGGCCGCGTACGTGTGGCGGCTCGAGAACTTCGGCGTCGACGCGATCGAGGCGTTGCTCGGATCGGTCGCGGCGGCCTACGGCGCACCCGGCGTGGTGCTGTTGTGCTTCGAGAACCTCGAGAAGGGCGACGGCGCCTGGTGTCACCGCACCATCTTCGCGGAGTGGTGGCAGGAGAAGACCGGCCAGGAGGTGAGCGAGCTGTGAGTGAGTTGCGGGAGGAGACCGAGGTGCTCGTCCGGTACTTGGTGCCTGGCGAGATGAGTCACGCCGAGGCGGTGGCGATCGTGCGCGATCACCTGTACGCAGACGGCGACCTGCTCGCGTTCGGCGAGCGGGAGCGGCTCGACTTCCTCGTGGTGGAATTCGGACCGGAGGAGGTCGAGCTGTGAGCGTGGTGACGGTGTGGGGCACGGTCCCGGTGGCGGTCGTCGTCGACACCGCGTCGCGGGACGTTCTTCGTGTGCACGTGATGGACGACCAGTTCGCGGTTCCGGAGAAGCCCGACGCGTACCTCGAGAGCGGAACGAAGCTCGTCGGCGTCGCAGCCCGGAAGGCGGTCGAGATCGTCAACGACGACTCGATCATCTGGCCGGGGTGGGAGTGGGGCTGGTGACATACATGCTCATCTGACCCCCATGCTCCGATGAGCACCTATGGAGACCAGCTAGCTGAGTTACCCGCGAGCCCGGACCCGCCGAAGCGGGTCCGGGCTTTTCTGTGTCGTCGTCCGATAGGTCGGTGCGTGCGGCGATAGCTCAGTTGGTAGAGCGCCGGGCCCTTACCAGCCTGGAGGTCTCAGGTTCGATCCCTGGTCGCCGCTTCCGGTGCCCCCGTGTTTCTAGGAACGATCCCGCAGCCTGTCCGCTCGATCCTGGTGGAGCGGGCCCGCGCGTGGGGCTCGCGGGAGGTGTGGGTGGCGTGCTCGGGCAACTTCACGGTCGAGCGGGCGCTGGCGCCGCTCGGGGTGGGGCTGCACTCGAACGACGTGTCGCTCTACACGAGCGTGCTCGGCGCGTTGTTCGCCGGCGACACGCTGCGGGTGCGGGTACGGCCGGAGCATCGGGAGGAGTGGGGCTGGCTCTCGAAGTGGCTACGGACGCCGGCGGCCGCCGCGGCGACGGTGATGCTGTCGACGCGGATGCTGACGGCGTTGCACAACGACAACGCGTACTACCGGCGGCTGCGCCGGTCGCATGTCGAGCAGTGGCCGGCGATTCACGCGGCGACGGTGGAGAAGCTGAAGGCGCTGGAGCTGCGGCTGGATAGCTTCACGCCGGCGGACGCCGTCGACTGGGTGCGTCAAGCGGGGTGCCGAAGCACAAGGGGCTGGTGCCGCTGTCGTCGGTGTTCGGGAGCGACCGGATCCCGGCGGCGTCGGTAGCCAGGATCGTGAAGGCGGCGCAGGCGGCGACGGCGCGCGGCGAGATCCCGGCCGATAAGCCATGGGTGCTGGTGGAGTGGCTGATCGAGAAGGTGGAGCGTGCCGAGGCCGAGAGCTGAGCAGCAGGAGGAGGCCGCGGCGACGCCGGCGGCGGCGTCGCTGGATGAGACGCGTAAGCTGACGCGCGTCGCGAAGCGCGACCTGGCGATGAAGGCGGCGAACGGCGAGCACGTCGCCGCGGGCGAGCTGACGGCGGTGTTTCGCCTCGAGCGCGCGCTGTCGCAGGTGGAGCGCCTCCAGCGCCTCCAGGAGCTCACGAAAGGGGCGATCTGATGCTGCGGGCCGCCTGGATGCTGGCGGACGCTCTGGACGCGGTTGCAACCGCAGGGTTTCGCGTGTGAGGGGCGCCCGCCGAAGCCGACGCAGCAGAGGCGGCGGGAGGGGAACGCCGGCAAGCGGAAGCTGCCGAAGCCGGGGAAGTCGGCGCGGGCGGGCGGGCCAGAGGCGGACGTGGACTGGCTGCCGCCGGTCGGGCTGGGCGCGGACGGCGTGGGGCTGTGGCTGAGCGTGGTGCCGCGGCTGCTCGCCGTCGAGCGCTCGCTTGAGGACGCGATCGCACGCGAACGCGAACGGCTCGCCGCCGCCGGGGCACGCCTCTGCGGCCGGCACCGGGTGCGCCGGCAGCGCGAGCTCACCCGCGGCCCGCTCTAGTCTCGGCCGGAGCGCACGACGCCGGCGATCGTCACCGCGCCGCAGCGGTCGCAGAAGCCTTCGTCGTCGACGTCGTGGCCGTCCGGCCGCAGCCGAGCTCCCGCTCGAGCTCGACCGGGACGCGCGGCGGCCGGACGACAGGAGGAGCGATTCCGGTCGTGGCCGTTTCCACAGCAAGCAACGATAGCGCGGCGCACGGTCGCGACCGGCGTCCGAGCCTGCGACTAGCATCGTCAGCGGACGCTCATGCGTTCGCTCCGCGGCACGCCATTGTCGCGCCTGACGGCCGCCTTCCGGGCGGCCGTCGTGCATGCCGTCTGGTGTCCGTGCGAAGCTTGCTCAATGGCGTGCACGATCGGAGCGAAGTGGCGCAGCCTTCGCTGACCACGGCCGAGCTCCCGACCGAGCTGCAACGGCTTCTGCGTCCGTCCTGGTCGAAGGCGTTCTCCCAGTTCGCTCGCCAGCAGCGCCAATTCGTCTTTTCACCTCTCACGCCGACGCAACGGGCCCGCAAGCTGGCCGCCGTCGAGCGGTGGGCCCGCGAGGTCGAGCGCGAGAACGAGGCGTGGCTCGCCGAGCAGCACCCCGACGTCCAGGCGCACGTGCGCGAGATCGAGGATCACATCTGCAGGAGGGAGATACAGGCGCACGTTCGCGAGCGCGCCGTCCGCTGGCGCAACCGTGGACGCCCGATGCGAGCTCCCACCCCACGCCTGGGACACCGCCGTGCGCCGGCGCGATCGCGCCGCACGGTCGCTGCGCGTCGTCGGGTCCGCGCGCCAACGCGATCAGAGCCTGAACCAGAGCCGCCTCTAGGCGGCTCTGGGCCCTTGGGGGCGCCTGCGTGAGCCGTCAGGCGCCTCTCGCACGAACGCCCTTCCCGTGGGTCCCTCAGACGCGCAAGCAGGCCCGCGCGCTCGGCGACGCGATCCGCTGGCTCACGCTCCGCGACCACCCGCCCGAGGTCGGGGCTCCGGGTCAGCGTCGGGTCAGCGCGAAGGCGCAGCGTGACATCCTCGACACGATCGGCAGGCACACGGACGGTGCCGGTCGCGCGATCCTGTCGATCGGCGGGCTGCGCAAGACGAAGGGAGATCTGCGCCAAGCGAGGGTTGCAGGGATCTCCGAGAAGAGCGGGCATCCGCGCACGGTCGTCTTCCGGGCGCTGAAGGCGCTCGAGGCGCAGGGGCATCTCGAGCGCGTCCCCATGCTTCGCACGGCCGACCGGTATCCCGACTTCCTGCCACACCAGGCGCGTCACGGTCAAGCGCCCAACGTCTACCGGGTCGGCCAGGCTCTGCGAGCTGCCGCGTGTCTTGTCGAGCTCGACTGGGCGCCTGACCCATGCGCCGTGACACCCCCTGCTGGGCCGACGCTCACCGAGGCTCGTGGCACCCCCTCGGCAGACGCCGTGGCACCCCCTCGGCGTAAGCCCGCTCGTGACACCCCCCAAGTCGAGGCAGTGGCACCCCCTGCGTTGCAGGGGAAAGCCCGATCTGCGACCTCAACTCGTGACACCCCTAGAACGAAGAACGTAGACGCTGAAGAGAAACAGCGGTTGGTCCCTAGCGGCAGTGAAGGGACGTCACGCACGCGCGAGCCGACGCTCGACGAGGCGCTCCATGACCCGGATCTCTTCGCCCGCTTCGTCGCACCTTACGCGGAGCTCGTCGAGGACGCTACGTGAACGCCGCGGCCCGCCTCGAGGCGCTACTCGGGCCCGCTCTCGCGGAGGCGATCCTCGCCGCGGTGCGGGAAGAGCTCGCGGTCGACCAGGAGACGAAGACGCGCTCGAGCATGGTCGGCTTCTGCTCCGTCGCCGAGGCCGCCGTGACGCTTGGGGTGTCGCGCCGGCAGGTGTACCGGCAGGTGCACGAGGGGCGGCTGCCGTCGCGTCGTGTGGGCGAGCGGATCGTGATCCCGAGGGCGGCGCTGCGGTGAGTGCGGGATCGTCCGGAGGGACGGTGCGACCCGGCCCCTGCCCTGACGACCCCGCTGGGATAAGCTACCGCTGCGACCCGGTTCCCGACCTTGGAGGGACGACCATGAGGACTCCTGTGGAGTGGCGCGGCAGCCGCGTGCCCCACCTATACGTGCGTGAAACGGCTGGAGGCAGCGTGCGCTTCGACGCGTACCGCAAGATCGACGGCCAGCCGCGGCGCCGCGTCATCAACGCATCGTCCGTGTAGGAGGCGGTGCGGCTCCTGCCGGCGGCACTCGCCGCGATGGAGGCGGAGGCACGCACCGGCTCAGTCTCCCGCGCCACGTTCGGCGAGTGGGCGGACGATCACGTCGCGGCGCTGCGCGAGAGGGTTGCCCGCGGCGAGTTCAACGGCCCGACGCACGTCGAGAACACCATCACGAGGCTGAAGCACCTCGGGGCGTTACGCGACCGGCCGCTCGCGGAGATCACCGTCGCCGACGTCGACCAGGTGATCGGCCGCCTCACCCGGGCTCGACGCGTCGTCGGCGGAAAGCCGCGGCCGTACGCTGCCTCCACGATCCGCAGCGTGCTCGCGGTGGGGCACGCAGTGTGCGCCCGGGCGGTACGCAAGGGCGGCGCCGACCGCAACGTGTTCGCGCTCGTTGACCGGGCGGAGCTCCCTCGCGCCCAGGACGGTGCCAGGGCCCGTCTCGGGCTCGACGAGCTCCACCGCCTCATCGACGCCGTGGCGCCCCACCGGAGGGCGCTCATCGCGACCCTGGCGCTGACGGGTGCCCGCGTGGGTGAGGTGACAGGCCTGACGTGGGGCGACGTTGACTTCGCCGCGGCGCGGATCACGATCGACCGCCAGATGCGCCGCGACGGACGTCCGGGACGACTCAAGACCGCGGCGTCACGGCGGGTGATCGACCTCGACATGCGTCTCTCGGCGGAGCTACGCCGGCATCGCCGCGAGGCGCTCGAGCTTGGCCGCGCCGCACCCGACGACCTCGTGTTCCAGCGTCCCGAGGGCGGGCCGGTGTCGCAGCGGCACGCGCACCGGTGGGTGCAGGCCGCCGCGAAGCGGGCCGGGCTACCGTCGCCGCGCGTGCACGACCTGCGTCACTCGCTCGGCTCGGTGCTCGTCGCGGCTGGGGTGCCGATCACGACCGTGAGCCGTCATCTCGGCCACTCGAACCCGTCCACGACGATGCGGATCTACGCCCGCGAGCTCGACGAGACGCAGCGGCTCGGCCTCGTCGGCGAGGCGCTTTCACGTGGTCGCGGTAGCCAAGGGGTAGCCACGGGATGACCCGCAGCGCCCGGAGTCCGCATGGCTACGGGGGTTGCGCCGCCTTCGGAGCATCATCGGCAGGGTGGAGCACCTTTCTAGCCGCGCAGACCGGGATCCGCTCGCGCGGAGTCCGGTCGCGCGAGGATCCCTGAAGGCGTCCGCGTCGCGGCCGCGGCTCTGCT
>Ga0247727_10009277_pt1 | contig 17905 bp, 20 predicted proteins | sample WisWelCaveWW1625_FD_202498 | JGI IMG/M metagenome (GOLD analysis project Ga0247727, IMG submission 202498) | Biofilm microbial communities from Wishing Well Cave, Virginia, United States - WW16-25 | ecosystem: Environmental > Aquatic > Deep subsurface > Groundwater > Cave microbial mat | place...
CAGTTGCACGATGGTCTGGCCTTTATTGACCCAATCGCCGACCTGCGCGCGCACGCTCGTGATTTTGCCGCCGGCCTCGGAAATCACCGTGGCTTCATTTTCGCCGACCAACGTGCCGGAAAGCGACAGGCGTTGCTCCATCGCCGCCGGTTGCACAACTTGCACTTTGACGGAGAGCGGCAAGTCTTCAACGGCGCTGTTCGTATTTTTATCCGACTTCCAACGGCTCCACGCGACAAAGCTCATGGCAGCGGTCGCGAGCAGCACGATGGCGATTGTTTTGGTTTTCATATTTGGCTCACTTTTCTATTTGGGTTCAGCGTCTGACAAACTAAAGTTTGTCACTCCGGATTTTGCGGAGCTGAATACTGATCACTGAAAACTGGTCACTGATTACTGGCTCTTAAAACGCCCATCGCCTGCGCCAGCGCGGTTTTGGCCAACAGATAATCATACTTTATGTTGACGTTATCCCAGCGCGCCTGGTTCTGCGCATTTTGCGCATCGAGAAAATCGAGATTCGCGGCGAGGCCGACTTCATACGAGCGCTTGATGACGCGAAAATTTTCTTCGGCCTGCGCGCGCGCCTTTTCGGTGAGCGTCAATTGGCGTTTGGCCAGATCGAGATTGTGCGAGGCCTGCAAAACTTGCAGGCGCAAACCGCGCTCGAAATCCTGCTGCAAATCTTCCGTCTGCTGTTTCGTCGCCTGCGCTTTTTGCAAATTGGTATAATCGCGAAAACCGTTAAAAATCGGGAATTGCGCCGCGATGCCGAGCGACCAGGTTTTGTAGCTATCGAGTTTCAGCGTGTTGTTCGCTTCCCAACTGTAGTTGTAGGCCAGCGCCACTTTCGGCGTGAAGTTGGAGCGCTCGACTTTCACCTGCGCGCCGGCGAGATCGACATTCGCTTCCATCACCCGCAGGCCGGGATGTTTGCGCAGCGCCGTCGCAATCTGCTCGTCCACCGTCGCGGGAATTTGCACGGAAATATCGTCGACGGAAAGCACGGAATATTCGGCGTTCAACTCCAAACCCAGCACTTGATTCAGCGCGGGACACGAGAGCGCCAAATTATTTTCGGCCTGCGCCAGAAAACTTTCGGCATTGGCTTTCTGCACTTCCCAACGGAGAATTTCGGTTTTGCTGCGCAAGCCCGCCTCCACTTGCTTGCGGGCGCTGCTCAAATGCTCCTCCGCGGTTTGCAATTGATCTTTCGCGACGACGATCAACTCGTGCGCGCGCAAGACATTGAAATAAGCGAGCTGCGTATTGTAAATGACTTGTTGCTCCGTGCTCGCCAAATTCGCCTGCGCCGTCATGTCCTGCGCTTGCGCCACGCTGAGGTTCGCGCGCAACGCGCCGCCGGTGAAAATTGGCTGCGTTATACTAATCGAGGGGCCGTAGGAATCTCTCCATGCACTCGGCCGAATTTCATTGGGATCTACTTTCAAAGTTGTATCCACCGTTGAAAGAAATTGAACGAGAGAGCGGCCAATATCCGTGAATATATTCGCGCGCCGAGCGGTGGCGGCGTCCAGCCGCACATAACTCAGGCCGACATTGACGCTCGGCAAAAACTGCGTGTAGGCATTCTTCACGCCCCAGCTTGAGGCTTCCGTCGATTTACGCGCTGCTTTTAATTGCAAATTTTTTTCAAGCGCGGTTTGAATCGCTTCGTCTAATTTGAGAATTTTGCCGTTCGGTGGCGCGACATTCATGTCGTCGCCCGCAGGTTGCGCCGTGGCTTCAGTAATCAGTAACCAGTAAACAGTAATCAGCAACAAGCTACGAGCTACGAACATCCATCTCACGTGTTTCATTGATGAGCCTCCTTAAAAATTATTTTGCTAAATGCTTTTAAAAAATCGGAGTGACAAACTTTAGTTTGTCAACAGCGTTTAGAGAAACAGCGAATGACAAACTGAAGTTTGTCACTCCACTTCTGTTGGAAGCGTTACGTCAGCGGCGCATTCCGGGCATTGCCATTCCGGCGTCCAGCGCTCCACTTTTTTCACGGTGTCGATCAATTGCGCCAGCCAATCCAGATCAAACTGCATGTGTTTCTGCGCGTGCTCGATCAGCATGTACCAGTTGAACGGAATTTTATCCTTATAAGCGACAGCTTCCTGCGCCAGGGTCTGTAAATGTTTTTCGAGATTTTGCCGGCGAAGTTGCAGCGCTTCGAGCACCTTCTCGCGCGGCGCGCCGCAAATGAACGCGACGCCGAGGCCAAAGAGCCACTCCGGATGATCGTCTTCGCGCAGAAAAGCCTGCACCTGTTCGCCAAGCTGCTCGCGACCCGCCGGCGTGAGCGCGTAAACCGTGCGCTCTGGCGTGTTGCCCACCTTCTCTTTGCCGGGCGTGATCAGGCCATGCTCCACTAGCCGCGTGAGCGTGCTATAAATGGAAGGCAATTTTATTTTCGCCCAGTAATCCATTTCCCGCTCTTTAATCTGCTGGTGAATTTGGTAGCCGTGCATCGGACTCTCTGCCAGAAGGCCGAGAATTGCAATTTCGCTTTTAGACATTTTGTTGTACCTTGTTAACCTCTCCGCGTTTTAAAAATTTGTTTTACTGTATACTATTCTTGATTAGAATAGTTTCATGCAGAATAAGATTTATTTTATTATATTTTTGTTCACCATTTAAATGGGCCGTAACATTTATTTGGTTTATTTGATCGTGCGCTCCATCGCTCTAACCGGTGTAACGCTTTCCGCGCCGAGTTGCTCCCGCTGCCAAAAGCCGTGCAGGAGGATTTTGCCATTTGCCCGTATTGCCGCAACGAGCTGCGCATGACTTGCCCAGGCTGCAGCCGCTCGTTGCATCTCGATTGGCAGATTTGTCCCTATTGCCGATTTGAGATCACCACGCGGCAATCTGTTCCCACCGACCAATCGACCGCTCTCGTGCATTCCCCTCTTGGTAATTTGTCCGCGATTTCGTAAATTTTGAATACCGTAAGGAGTGACAAACTTAAGTTTGTCACTCCGGCGTCCAAACGGTTATTCACGGCAAACTACCGGAGGCTTATGCGCATCGAAAACATCGTGATCGAAGACATCGATCTCACCTCGCCGGGCTGGGACGATTTTATTTTCACCTACCCGCTTGAAACCGGCGCGCTGCTCGAATCCATTCGCGCGGTCGAGTTGCAGCAGCCGATCGTCGTCGCCGAAATTGAGCCTGTCGAAATTGAGCAAAAATATAAAATCGTCATCGGCGTGCGACGGCTGCTCGCGGGCAAAGAACTGGGCTGGAAAAAAATCCCCGCGCTGGTACACCGCAACAAGACGCGCGAAAAACTTTTGTGGTTGAGCTTGCAGGAAAAAGTTGGCGGCCGCGCGCTCAATGCAATGGAGAAATCGCGGGTGTTGCAGCGCTTCGCCATTTTGTGGCACGGCGACGTCGAACGCCTGCAAAAAGAAATCTGCCCGCTCATCGATATTCCACCCACCGTCGAAGCCGTTGAAACCTTTCTTTTCTTCAAAGAATTTTCCGAGAAGCATCAGGACGATCTCGCCGGCGGGAAATTGACGCCGCAACATGCCGAACTGCTGCGCCCGCTGCGTCCGGAAGACCGTCGTGTTGCCGCGGATAACTTGTTCGGCGAGCATCGCGTTTCCCTGCAGGAAGCGCGCGAGATGGTCGACAATGTTTCGAGTCTGGCGGCGCGCGACGGCGTGCGCGTGCAGGATATTTTCGAGCGCCCGCAGGTGCAAGAGCTTTTTGTGAATGAAAGCGCCACGCCCCGTCAAAGGGCGAGCCAGTTGCGCACGTATTTGCAGCACGAGCGCTTTCCGCGACTTTCCGAAACCGAAGAGAAATTCGCCAGACTCGCAGAGCCGTTGACGCAACATAAAATCAACGTTCGGCCGCCGCGCTTTTTCGAGGGCAACGAACTGACGATCACCGTGCGCGCCGGCGAAGCGGGAGAAATCGGCGCAGCGATTACGGCCATGCAGGAGGCAACGAAGCGCGGGTTGTGGAAAAAACTGTTTGCATTGTTGGAGGGAGAATAGAGTTCGTAGTAACGCCTTCAGGCGTAGTATGCACGTGAAAGAAAAAAAATATGCTGAATGCAAATCGCCAGAGCAGGGAGATTTTGCAAATTTGAAAAGCCGCCGTGCGCCGCGCTTGCTTTCTTCAAATTTTTCCGTTATATTCGAAGCGGCAGATAAAACGAACCTATTAAAAAGCCGGGACGACCGCAGGACAAATGCGAACGGATTCTTTCATTCAGCGGTTCTTTCGCGAATTTCCGGAAACGTTCTTTTTGATGATCGGAGAAAAAGCGCGAAAAGCTGCGGGCTATAAATTCAAGTCGATCGAAGTGAAAGAGCAGTCGTTTCGGTTTGACGGTGTCTTCCTGCCGAAATCGCGGCGTGCCGCTTTCTTTTTCTTCGAGGCGCAATTCCAGAAAAAGGCCGATTTTTATACGCGCTTCATGGCGAAGATCGCCTTGCACTTGCAGCAATATCAGACGACGAATCCGTGGCGCGCGGTGGTTTTATTTCCGAGACGGTCGATCGATCCGGGCGTCCATCCGCATTATTGGGAGCTTTTTGGCAGCGGCAGATTACAACGCGTCTATCTGAACGAGCTGCCGAAAAAGTATCTTGAACGCTTTCCGCTGAATTTGTTTCGAATTATATTGGAGCCGAAGCGGAACGCGGTTGCAACCGCAGAAAAAATCGTCCGGCAGTTGCCGGACAATATTCGCGACCAAAAGGCGCAGGAAACGATTGTTGAAATGCTTATCAATTTGCTGATGAGCAAATTAACCGACATATCAAGAAAGGAGATAGAGAAAATGCTTGAACCACTGCTTTCGGATATCAGAAAATCTCGGGCTTATCGAGAGTTTACACGGGAAGGAAAGCGGGAAGGAATACGGGAAGGAAGGCGGGAAGGAATACGGGAAGGAAGCCGCGAGGGCAAAATAAAAAAAGCCCGCGAAATCGCCAAAACCCTGTTGAAAAAAAAGATGAGCCTTGAGTTCGTCGCGGAAGTGACGGGGCTTTCTGCAGCCGAGGTGCGCGCGTTGAAAAAGTCATGAAGCTTTTTCATCCCGAAATCATCTTCCTCGAGCGCCGCGCGCGCGATTATCCGATGACGCAGGAAATGCTCGCGCGTTTGCCCGACATTCCCGTCAAAGAAATCGACTCCTACCAAAACCTGGCGGCGCAGGAGCTCGGCCTCAATCGCCGCATCGCCACGGAAAAGCGCTCGCTGATTTTGGCGGTGAAAGACGGCGAATTGGTCAAACAAGTCGAGCGCGATCTCTTTCGCGCGACGCCGAATGAGTATTACATCATTCACTCGCACGGCTGCCCGTTTGATTGCGAATATTGTTTTCTCTATGACTATCTGGAGCATCAGCGCCCGACGATTTTTGTGAATTTGCCGGAGTTGCTCCGGCGCATTGAGGAAATCATCGCGGCGCCGTATGATGACGCGGCGCCGCCAATGTCCGCTTCGCACCCCGACGCGCGTTTGTTTTTTCATGCAGGGGAATTCTCCGATGCGCTCGCTTACGATCATCTCACCAATCTGTCACAACCACTTGTTGAACTTTTTGCGCCGCACAAACACGCGCGTTTGGAGATGCGCACCAAAAGCGATTATGTGGAAAATCTCATCGGCTTAAACCACAACGGCCAAACGGTGATTTCGTGGACGTTCAATCCCGAAGAAATCGCCGAGCGCATCGAGCATCAAACCGCAAGTCTAAGTGAGCGCGTCCGGGCCGCGCGCCGCGTGCAAAACGCCGGTTATTGGGTGGGGCTGCGTTTCGATCCGATTGTGTGGTATCCGGATTGGCAAACAGGATATCGCGAGATGATCGACAAAATCTTCACGACTTTGGACCTCCAAAAGACCTCGGACATTTCCCTCGGTATGTTCCGCGCCACGCCGGGACTGCGTCGCGTCATCCAGCATCGCGTCCGCCAGAGCTGGTTGCTGGCCGGCGAAGTGGTGCAATGCGAAGATAAAAAGTATCGCTACTTCAAGCCGATTCGCCTCGAAATGTACCGCGCCATTCTCGGCTGGATTCGCGCCTATGCGCCGCAAGTCCATGTCGAGTTGTGCATGGAAGCGCCGGAAGTTGAGGCGAGACTCCTTAGGTAAAAAACGGTTACACAACGATTTTACAAATTTGTAAAAAAAGCTTGTTTTCTATTCAAAATTTGCATATCTTCAGGAAATTAGAGGTCCTGCTAAATTTTAGAAATGATCTGCTCAATAGACAATCATTCAGCTTCGGGTTGAATACCCCGGACTTGCTTCGATTAAAATGTGGTTTACCCTTTAGATACCCCGCAGCAGGCTGCGGGAGATTTCATTCACCTTACAAAACCTAAAAAGGAGGCTGTATGAAAAACAATTTTGTTGTATTCGGAACAATACTCATGATTGCGGCAACCGTCGCAACGTCAGGGGCGCAAGGAGTCAGTGTTTTCGGCTCAGTTGGATACGGCCTGGGGCGAGGCGGCACTTATATCGGCTCCTCACGAACCTTTTCCAACAGTGGCGATCTGATCAGCAACGAAGACCATTATGCGAGTATTGGCAAAGGGTTCAAAATCGACGGCGGCGTGCAAATCGCTGCCGCAAAATCCATCGCCATTCGGCTGGGTGGTGGCTTTTCCAAAATGCCGGCAATCGAAGAGAAGGATACCTTCTCGAGAAGCTCAGAAACGACGACCGTCAACGCCTCGTTCTTGCATGTTGATGCGCTGTTGTTAGTGAAAACCGACATCGGCTCTTCCAGGCTTTACGGCGGCGCCGGAGGTGGTCTGTTCTTTGCCAGTCGATCATCAGAATTCGATGAACGAGACGACTCTGATCAGTCTCAGTTGAAATACGAAGGCGGCTTTGACCCGGCGTTAGGCTTTATCGGCGTTGCCGGCATTGAATTGCCCCTGGGTGGAAGCAACATGGGGCTGTTCATCGAGGCCAATTTGCAGCAGGTCAGCTTTTTGCTGACCGAGGAAGAGATTGTCGAAGCAAAAGTGAACGGCCGTGACGTCCTCAATCAGGTGGATATTGACAGCGATACGCCCGGCAGGCAAACAGTTTATAAATATGAAAAAGACAGCACCACCAAAGAGGAACCCGAGGTCGTGCAGGGCTCGAACATTGGCCTTCGCGTCGGATTGCGCATCGGCTTTTGAAATGGCATTCAAATCATGGCCGGCATCACTTTCCCGCTCGGCAGCAAATAATTGGTGTCTGTTCGCGGCACGATTCATGGTTTGATATTTTCATTTCCAAAGGCACGGCTTGACGGCTGTGCCTTTTCTGTTTTTTCACAACAATCCGAAATTGACTCGTCGAAAAGAATTGCGGCGTTTTATTGAACGACCCCCGTTATATTTTCACCACAATCCGCGCTTGACTTTTCTGAAAAAGTTGCGTAGCTTTTGTTGTAATCCTGGAGGCAAAAAATGCAAACTTACACCATGCCGCGCGAGGCCTTCGATTTACTGGTCGAGGCGCTCGGCGAAAAACAAAAGGCGGAAATCTTTGCCACGGCGATGGAGTCGCAACTAGATTTTATTCGCGAACAGGCCGACGAGGAAATCGCCGAAAAAAAGGAAATGATCAAGATCGAGATCCGCGACGAGCTCAAGAAAGAACTGGTCACCCGGGAGATATTTGAAGAAAGATTTAAGATCATCGATGAAAAATTTAAAAGCCTCGTAACGGAGATGAATATAAGGTTCGATGGCGTTGACGAAAAATTCAAAGTCATTGACGAAAAATTCAAAAGCCTCAATTTTAAGCTGAACATTTTTATTGCGATCGCGCTCATTGCTTTGACTTTTGCCAATCCCGCCTTTGTCCAGTTGATCGGAAAGTTGTTTTAATCCTGGGAGAATCTCATGCCCGACCCCAATTCTCCGACCCCGAAAAACTTCTCGCCGCCGCCCGGCCTAAAATTCACGAACGGCTGGTTGCGGCGATTAAAAAGCATGCGCCGCGTTTGCAGCAAGACGGCGCGCCGGCGTTGATGGGCCTCTTTCTCGGCGGCATCATTGCGCCGCTGGCCGCGATAGGCGCGGGTGAAATCGCGCAAATGATCACGCAAATCATTGGCGTCGTCGGCGGCAATTTGCTCGCGAATTTCATTCAGAAATTTTATGACGCCGAAACCGCCGGCGACGAAGCCGCGAAGCAGACGGTGCTCGCTGAAATCATGCGGCTCCTGCAGACGCAGTCTGAGCAGGGCGCGCAGATGGCCGCGGCGCTGCAGCAACTCCTGGAGCGCGTCGATGCTCTCGCCGCGGTGCAGGCGGCGCAAATGCCCGACGAAGCGGCATTGATCGAACAGTTGCGCGGGCTCAAGCTCATTCCGGCGGACATTGCCGCCCACCGCGGTTTTGCGGTCGAAGTCAGAAAGTTGCTCCGTTTGCAGGGCGCGCAAATCACCGAAAATTTTGTGATCGGCGGCGAGCAGCGCGCCGATTTTCTCGTCACCCATCGCGGCTTCGCCCGAACCGAGCGCACGGTCGTTCATTGTGTTACCACCCGGCAGGGCCGCGCCGATGAACAGCTTCTCTTGCCGATGCTCGGCTGGCTGCACAAAGCGCAAAAAGACGGCCGCGCGGATTTCGGCATGATTATCACCGACACGGGCCTTTCCGCCGGTGCGCAAGCGCAAGCCGAAAGTCAGGAATGGCAAATCCGCCGCTACGACGATCTGCTCGCCGGCTTGATGGACTTTGCCGTTTACCTGGAGCGGCGCTGCGACGATTTTACGAAGCCGCGGCCGGAGAGCGATTTGCCGGCGCTGCAAGAATATTACGTGCCGCTCAAAGCCCGCGATGAGCGCGCGAGCGACAAAGCTAAACCATTCGATCTTTTTGACCACGTACAGAAGTGGATCACCCGGCCTTCGCCGGCGCCGCCGCTGATGCTGCTCGGCGAATATGGCACCGGCAAAACCACCTTCTGCCGCAAGCTCGCGTTCGAATTGGCACAAAGCTATCGTGTGGCGCAGGATCGCGTCGCGGCCGGACAACCTTTGAATGGCCCGCGCCCGCGGTTGCCGCTGTTGATCAATCTGCTGGATTTCGTCGAAATCAAAAAGATCGACTCGCTCATCACGCATTATCTGGACAAGCATTGCGGCGTGGATCGGCCGCGCTACGAGTTATTCGAAGCGCTGAACGAGGCCGGCTTTTTCGTGCTCATTCTCGACGGCTTTGACGAGATGGCGGTGCGGGTGGACAGCGCGACGAAGGAAAAGATTATTACGAGTGCAGCCAAAAAATTCCCGGCTTTTTCGACGATCTGGCGCAACGGGCCGTGCTGCTGGAAATGATTGCGCAAACGCTGCCGTTTTTCCAGCCGCAAATGCCGCTCACCCGGCCGAAAATGAAACTGCCGGCGGACGAGGCGGCCTCACCCACCAAAACCGAGCAGCACACGCGCGAGTTTTTGAGCTGCTCGTTTCTGCGTGCCGGCTGCGCTATCCGCAACGGCAACGAGCCGGATGACCGCAACAATAATATCGGCTTTCGCTGCGCCAAAACACCCGGCTTTAAAAGCAAAAAGAAAAGGCAAACAGTCCTTTATCGTCAGGCCCATTTTCCCGGAAGCCGGCGGCTTACGGGTTGCCGGAGCGTGGAACAATGGGTGTTCATAGCGCTTGTCCGGCGTTGCCCGTCGTAGTCCTGCCCCCTTGTGGGGCAATTTTATGATGTTGCACGGTTGGCCGATTATTTAATTATTTTTAAAAATGTCATTCCGTAGGAACCTTTTTTCAATCAAGCCCGGTGCTGGTTTGAAAAGGATTCCTCCGGAATGACATTTTTCTTTGTTTCTGCGCACCGCGATCATTTTGTCAAAGAGGAATTGCGCCTGCCGGGCTACATTCGCCACGTGGATGATGCGCCCGGTTTCAGCGACGATATCGAACAATTGCGCGCCGGCCAGGCGTGCAGCCAGCTTTTTCTGGATGACTGGCGCTTGCAGTTGCATCCGAAGAAGAACCTGATTTATCCGGTGGCGCACGGCATTCCGTTTCTCGGTTTTCGCGTGTATCCGACGCATCGCCGGCTGCGGCGGAGCGGCGTCAAACGCAGCCGCCAACGGTTGCGCGCGCTGCGGCGATTGTATCACGCCGGCAAAATTTCGCGCGAGAAAGTCAACGCCGCGGTGCAGGCATGGCTCGGCCATGTGCGCCACGGCGACACATGGGGCTTGCGCCGGGCGCTGTTTCGGCAATATACGTTCTCACCCGCAAAATTGTAGCGCAGACATCTTGTCTGCCCCGCGAACGGGGCGCTACATTTTCCTTGCCTGCCTGCGAAAGAAGTGTTATCTTACTACTGACAATTTATCAACGACAAAGACTATGGATGCCGAAGCATTGCGCCAGCGTATTCGCGACGGTGAAAATCTCAACACGGAATTCAAGGTCGCGGCGATTCATCCCGATGATCTGGCCGCCGCGCTCGTGGCTTTTGCCAACACCTCAGGCGGCGCAATCATTTTCGGCGCAAGCGATAAAGGCGAGATCGTCGGCGTCGAAAATATCGACGGGCTGGGCAAAACGATTGACAACGTGGCGCGGAAGAATTGCCTGCCGGCCGTGACGATCGTGCCGGAAAAAATAGAACTCGAAAATAAAAATTTGCTCATCGTCCATATTCCGCGCGGCGACGAGCGCCCTTACAGCACCAATCGCGGCGTGCATTTTATTCGCACGTTTTCGGGACGGCGTCAGGCCTCGCGCGAGGAACTGCTGCGAATTTTTCAGGCCTCACAAAGTTTGTATTTCGAGGAGACGGCGATGACGCGCGCGGATTTGACGGCGCTCGATTATTCCTATTTTGAATATTTTTTGACGCAGGCTTACGGCAAAAAACTGGATGATTTTAACGTTTCGAAAGAACAGTTGCTGGCCAATTTGCGCCTGATCAAAGACGGCCATCCAACCGTTGCCGGCGTTTTGCTTTTGGGCCGCGACCCGCAGGCGCTGCTGCCGTATGCGCAAATTAACGCCGCGCAATTTCCCGGCACGGATATCGCCGACGCGCCGGATGATCGCAAAGATATTACCGGCAAGCTCGCCGATCAACTGGAAGGCGCCATGCGGTTCCTGAATATTCATTTGCGCGTCCAACACAAAATCAAGGGGATTGAACCCGAACGTTTCCCGGAGCTGCCGGAGGAGGCGCTGCGCGAGACGCTGGTCAATGCGCTGCTGCATCGCGATTACACGATTCGTGGCCCGATTCGATTGCTCGTTTTTCAAAATCGCGTCGAAGTCCACAGCCCCGGCAAACCGCCAAACTCGGTGGACGTCGAAACGATGCGGCTGGGCACGCACGTGCCGCGCAACCCGATTCTGTTGAGCCAGTTTGCCAAACTCGGTTACGTCACGAGTCTCGGCACGGGCGTGCCGCGCGTTATTCGCCTCGTGGCGCAGGCGGTCGGCAAAGAGCCGGATCTTGTCGCGCGGGATTTTGAGGTGATGGTTTCGATTCCGCGGCGACAATTGCAGTCGTAATAGGCAAAAACCAAAAAATGTCATTCTGAAAGAATCTTTTTTGTTTCCAGCAATAATCTTGAATAGCAAAAGGATTCCTCCGGAATGACAATGCTAGTTGAAATAAAACCGGAGACTCTTATGAAAATAGAAAACGTGGTTTTCCTCAGCGGCATGCGCACGGCGTTTGGCGCGTTCGGCGGCGCGCTGCGCGAAATTTCCGCCACCGACCTTGGCGTCCATGCCGCGAAAGCGGCGCTGGCGAAAGCCGGCGTCAAACCCGATGATATCCAGCACGTGGTGTTCGGCAACGTCCTGCAAACTTCGAGCGATGCGGTTTATCTGGCGCGGCACGTCGGCCTGAAAGCGGGCGTGCCGGTTCCGGCGCCGGCGGTGACGGTGAATCGGCTCTGCGGCTCCGGCTTCGAGGCCATCGTGCAGGGCGCGCGCCTGTTGTTGATGCATGAAGCGGATTTCGTTCTCGCCGGCGGCGCGGAGAGCATGAGTCAGGCGCCGCACATGATTCGCGGCGCACGCTGGGGTTTGCGGCTCAATTCCGGCAAGCTGGAAGATTATTTGTGGGAAGCGTTGCTTGACTCCAACTGCGGCCTGACGATGGCGCAAACCGCGGAGAATCTCGCGGAAAAATATGGCGTCACACGCGCCGCGACGGACGAGTATGCTTACCTGAGCCAGATGCGCGCGAAGGCGGCGTGGGAAAACGGCAAGCTCGCGGAAGAAGTTGTCGCCATCGATCTTGGCAAAAAGGGCCAGTTCAACCGCGACGAGCATCCGCGGCCGGACACGGCACTGGACGGGCTGGCGAAACTGACGCCTTATTTCAAAAAAGATGGTTGCATCACCGCCGGTAACGCCAGCGGCATCGTGGATGGAGCCGCGGCGATGGTGATGACGCGCGCCGATATTGCCGAACGCCGCGGACTAAAGCCAATTGGCAGACTCGTCAACTGGGGCTTCGCCGGCGTGGAGCCGAGCCTGATGGGCATCGGCCCGGTGCCCGCGAGCCGCGCCGCGTTGCAACGCGCCAGTATGAAACTCGAGCAAATGGATCTGGTGGAAGTCAACGAAGCTTTTGCGCCCCAATACCTCGCGGTCGAAAAAGAATTGGGGCTTGACCGGAATCGCACCAACGTCAACGGCGGCGCGATTGCCATCGGCCATCCGCTGGCCGCCAGCGGCACGCGTTTGACAATGACGATTTTGCACGAACTGCCTCGTCGCAAGGCGAAATACGGTTTGGTCACGGCCTGCATCGGCGGCGGCCAGGGTGCGGCGGTGATTGTGGAGGCGATGTAATCGCAATCCGTCAATGTTTCTAAATTATAAATGAGGAGCAGATTATGGAAGAGGTGACTGGAACTGTAGGCGGTTTTCGCGCCGCGATTCAGGATTTGCTGGTTCCTGAATTAAAAGCTTTGCAGGTCGAAGTTCGCAACGTCAAGGAAACTCTTGAACGGAATGAGAAATGGCTCGAACGTCACGATCAAACACTTTCCCAGCTTGCAGATGCCATTCGCCAGCTCGGCAAAGAACAGGCCGAGCGATTTGCGGCCATGCAGCAGGAGATGGACAAACGATTTGCGGCCACTCAAAAAGAAAACAACGATAGATTTGATGCCGTTATGAATGCCATTCGGGATTTGCAGGAAAACATTTCCGCGGTTACGATGCAAATGAATTTTATCGAAAAATTCCATCACCTCGAATTGCAAATCGCCCGAATGAACCGGGCCGGCAGTCCTGCCACGTTTTAAAAGGGAACTCGAATATGGAAGAAACGATCAATTTTATGCTGCGTTTCACACTCTTCAGGATCGAGTCATTTCCAAGCTCCAAGTAATGCAAGCTGGAATTCACAACCTGCAAGAGCCTCTGCAACGCCAAGAAAAATTTATTTCTCAGCTTGTTGAGGAATTTCGCCAATTCCGAGCAGATTCCTTCGAGGCGACGGAACAGGAACCAAATGCGGCATTCCTCAACATATTGCAAACGACTAAAAAGGATTTTGCGGCCTCCAAAGAACAGTTTTATGCCTTGGTGAGCTCAATTCAAGCCGCACAACAAAGCATGAGCTTGGCGTTGGGAACCTTGAGCAAGGGCGTGAAAATTCAACAACTCGAGCTGCAAGTTGCCCAATTGATTGAAGCCGCCAATAATCCCGTCACACTTTGAGAAAAGTCAAACGGCGTCGAGCCGCCTTAATAAAAACGGAGAATCGAGGAGCGTTACACCATGACTGAAAAACAATTGCGCCAGATCGTTTTGGAAACGATTCAAGAGGTGCTGCTGGCCGAAATCATCGCCTTGCGCGCCGACATGCGCGAGCTGCGCCAATGCTCGCGCGAGAGCCTGGGGCAGATTCGCGCCATGCGGCTGGAATTTCGCCAGAACATGGAACACCTCAACGGGCAGCTTGAGCGGCTTGCTAAAATGGTCGAAGAAAAGCCGTCCGCCGATGACGGCGACAAATTCTTCCCCGGTTTGAACGATCTGTCGTCGAGCAGCAACTGGAAGGCGAGCGCCGGCTCGGGAACGCCGCCCAGGTTCGAACACGATCTTTCATCCACCGAGATGCAAACGCGCATGAAGCAAATGGAGCAACGTCTCGGCATGATTGAGAAGGCGTTGCAACGGAATTAAAGGCGTTGGATTGGTGGATTGCTGGATGGTTGGATTGCTGGATTATTGGAGTTTTGGATTGTTGGATTTTTGGAGTAACGGTTTTTAAAATATGAGGAGTGAAGATGACGATTAAAAACGTCGGTGTTATCGGTTGCGGTTTGATGGGCGCGGGCATTGCGCAAGTCTGTGCGCAGTCCGGATATAAAACCGTCGTGCGCGAAGTGAGCGAAGATTTGTTGAAAAAGGGCCTCGGCCGAATCGACGGCTTTCTCGCGAAAAGCGTGGAAAAAGGCAAGCTCACCGCCGAGCAGAAGGCGGCGGCGACGGCCAACCTCACCGGTACGACCAGCCTCGCTGATTTGAAAAGTTGCGATATCATTATCGAGGCCGCCATCGAAAATATCGATCTCAAAAAAGAACTTTTTGCCGAACTTGATATGCTGTGTTCGGCGGCGACGATTTTTGCGAGCAACACCTCGTCGCTGACGATCATGGAAATGGCGGCGGCCACCAAACGCGGCGACCGCTTCGTCGGTTTGCACTTCTTCAATCCGGTGCCGCTCATGAAGCTGGTCGAAGTGGTGCGCACGATTGCCACCAGCCAGCAAACTTTTGATACGGCATTTGCGTTTGCGAAGTCACTCGGCAAAGACCCGATTAGCTGCAAGGACAATTCCGGTTTCGTAGTGAACCTGTTGCTCGTGCCGTATTTGCTGGACGCAATTCGCGCCGTCGAAAACAAAGTCGCCTCGATTGAGGACATCGACAAGGGCATGATGCTGGGCTGCGGTCATCCGATGGGCCCGCTGACGCTGCTCGATTTCGTCGGCATCGACACGACGTATTTCATCGCCGAGATCATGTTCAAAGAATATCGCGACGCGAAATACGCGCCGCCGCCGCTGCTGCGCAAAATGATGCTGGCGGGCTATCACGGTAAAAAAAGCGGCAAAGGTTTTTATGATTATTCCGGCGAGAAGCCGAAGGTGATGGAGCTGGGAATCTAATCGAATACGGAAGGGAAAAGGAGATGGCTCGCGAGGTCAGGTTTCTTAACAGAATAAGCCCGACTGATCGGCATCGACATTGGCATTTAGCCGAAAAAGGTCGAATTCTGAAGTTCGCGGTACAATATGAAACTCAAATCGATGAGAAATGGTATCCGGTAATGCGCTATGACACGGCGCATGGTTTTGTTCATAGAGACGTCATACACCCTGGCAAAGGGCAAGAAAAAATTTTTATTAAGGTGTCGGACTTTAACGCAGGTTTAACGCGCGCTGAGGGAGATCTTAGAAAAAATTGGCTGGAATACAAAGACATCTTTTTGAAGGAGTGGAAAAAGCATGAAACCGAAAATGAATGACCTCATGGAGAGAAGCTTACTTCTGAGTCAAGAATTTGACCGTTACGTTCTCGAACACCCTCGTTTTGCAGAAAGAATTCCATACGATGCGGAAGTCGTGTTATTGCCGGCGTACGATAAAGAGTTGCGGGGCTACAATCTTCGGAATGCCGCACTCGATGACGAACCGGGTCGTCTTCTCGTGCATATCGAAATTGACCGTTTACGGCCAAGACGCTCAGAAATTGTAAAACCGCGACTGAAAACAATTAAAGAATTGCCGGTTAATGGAAAGCGCCACCGCCGCAAAAAAACCGCATTCGCCAATGCCTAACTCCATCCGCCTCGCGCTCGCCCAGATGGCGGCAAGCGAAGACCTCGAAGCCAATCGCCAAAGGGGCCTCGACTGGGTGAAACAAGCGGCGCAAGCGGGCGCGCAGATCATCTGCTTTACCGAGCTTGGCCTGCTGCCGTTCTTTCCGCAATATCGCGCCGAGAAAAAATTTTTCCAGTGGGCGGAGGCGCTCGACGGGCCGACCGTCCAACGGTTTCGCGAGGTGGCGCAGCGCGAGCATATTCATATTTTGCTGAATATTTTCGAGCGTGCCAATGCGGGAGGATATTACGACGCCACGGTGTTGCTCAAAGCGGACGGCGGCCCGACGCTCGGCCCGGTGCGGATGATGCACATCGCGGAAGAGCCGGGCTTCAACGAGAAATTTTATTACTGGCCGGGCAACACGCTGCCGCAGGTTTTCGCTCTCGACGTCGTGAAAATCGGCGTGGCGATTTGTTACGACCGGCATTTTCCCGAATACATGCGGCAACTCGTTCTGCTGGGCGCGGAGATTATTTTTACGCCGTTTGCCGGGCTCGTTAATGATCCGATCAAAATGTATGAAATCGAAATGCAGGGCGCAGCGTTTCAAAATCAGGTTTTCATCGCCGCGGTGAATCGCGCCGGCAAAGAACCAACGGTGGAATTTATCGGCGGCAGTTTCGTCGTCGATCCGGCCGGCGAAGTGATGGCCCGCGGCCCGCGCGGTGAGGAAAAGCTTTTGCTGGTGGATTGCGATCTGTCGCGCATCGAGGAAATGCGGCAGGCGCGACCATTCTTGCGGGATCGGCGGCCGGAGGTTTATGCCAATTGGCTGAAGCAATGAAGGAGAACATTTTATATGATAGAAGAAATTATAACTGAGGAAACGACAACGATATCTCAAACCATGCCATTGTTGCGATTGCCCGATAATGCTTCCGCGCGTGAGGCGGTTGGACAATGGCTTCTAAGCTCGACTTTATCCAAATAGTTCTTTGTCAAGCGGTGTAACAAAGCGCCTCGGCCATGCGCTGCAGTAAAATGACGGATACTTTTTGCATGTCGCCCTGCGGAGGCGATGTTTGAAAACCCATTTGCTGCCACAAGTGCTGCCGGACGATCGCCAAGGCATCTGAGAACGTCGGCAACGATTTTTGATACCAAGCATCTTGCCGCACGGGCAGTTTGCCATCTTTGGTGAGTTGATGCGCCATCAACGTCACCAGCGAAAACAGGCCTAAAATCGACGGCGTGCTGCGCGCAATCGCCAAGTCCGACCACTGCCGTTGGGTTTCAAAACCCAAATGAGCCCGAACTTCTTCAAACGTGACTTCGAGGCTCCAGCGCATCACGAACCACTTCACGATTTGGAGCGGCTTAATCGTCAGGTCGGTACACAAGAGCGCTTGAGGTTCGAATTTGTTTTTGGGATCGCGGATCAACACCCAACGTATCGGTAACGCGGGTTCGCCGCTGTGATACCACACCGCCGTTGCCGAAGCGATCTCAATCACCCGTCGTCCTTCGCCGTACCATTGTGGAAGCGTCACGCGTGTCCATTTGGTTTTGGAATTTTTTAAAACTTCTTCCAAGGTCGGCAAGCGTTTGCCCTTCACACGTGGTCGTCCCATCTGGCCGGGCTTTCGCGGCGGCGCCGGCTCATATAACGCCGCATCCAAACGCAGGCGCGTGATCATGCAAATGGGCTCGGCAAGTTGTTGCGCGTTAAAAAGCAGTGAAATCGCGGCAAAACTGCCATCCGCAACGACCACTAACAGACGATGCCGAAGCCATCGCCGCGCTTGGAGTAACATTTGCCATGCCCAGTCCGTGAGTTTTTTATGTCGACGTTTGTAAGTTTTTGAGTAACGTTCTGATGGGGCCAACGCCGTTAAAAACGGCAAGGCCCAAACGCGTTTCGCCCACGGGATGGAGGCTACTAACGTTAAGCTCAACCAACGCAGGCCGCTGGCTTTAACAAAGTGACTGTGACTGGAACGAACCGGGTCGCGATAAATGCCTTTGGCTTTAATTTTCGCGCCGCGGCGCCGCTCCACGGTGTCGTCTAAAGCCATGACAAGCGCGCCGCTTGGCA
>Ga0247727_10009278_pt1 | contig 17905 bp, 12 predicted proteins | sample WisWelCaveWW1625_FD_202498 | JGI IMG/M metagenome (GOLD analysis project Ga0247727, IMG submission 202498) | Biofilm microbial communities from Wishing Well Cave, Virginia, United States - WW16-25 | ecosystem: Environmental > Aquatic > Deep subsurface > Groundwater > Cave microbial mat | place...
AGATCGTTCACCGAAAGCAGCTCAAAATTATGCTTCATGAATTTTTGGGTTATTTTCAATAGTGGCGAATTCAAATAATAATATGTCACAAGTCAGCTTGGTCAATGTCAATAAGGTATACGCCGGCAACATCCAGGCGGTATCAAACGTAAGCTTGGGCATTGAGCGCCGGGAGTTTATGGTGCTGGTCGGTCCCTCCGGCTGCGGCAAGACCACGATTCTGCGCATGATCGCGGGGCTTGAGGAGGTCTCGGACGGCAAGATCTATATCGGCAATAAGCTTGTCAACGACATCCCCCCAAAAGACAGGGACATCGCGATGGTATTCCAAAGCTACGCGCTCTATCCCCACATGACCGTGTTTGAAAACATGTCTTTCGCTTTAAGGCTCCGGAAATATCCCAAACATGAAATTGAGACCCGCGTCAACGACGCGGCCGAGATCCTGGGCATCAAAAATTTATTGCAAAGAAAGCCCAAGGAGCTTTCGGGGGGCCAGAGACAGCGTGTGGCGCTGGGGCGCGCGATCGTAAGAAAACCTTTGGTCTTTTTGTTTGATGAGCCTCTGAGCAACCTGGACGCCAAGCTCCGGGTCCAGATGAGGACCGAGATTAAAAAACTGCACCACCGCCTCCAGGCCACGATCGTCTATGTCACGCATGATCAGACGGAAGCGCTCACCATGGGCGACCGCATCGTGGTCGTGAAAGACGGGGTGATCCAGCAGGTGGCCGACCCTATCTCTCTTTATGACAGGCCGGTCAACAAGTTTGTCGCCAGTTTTATCGGCTCGCCGCCCATGAACTTTTTGACGGGCACCATTGTCCGGATGGATGGAAGGACTTATTTTCAAAATGGCCCGTTTAAAGTACGCATTACGGATACGCACAACCCAAAGCTCGCTCCCTACGCGAATAAAGAGGCGATCTTCGGAATCCGCTCCGAAGATATTTACGACAAGCTGTTTACCTCCGAGGCGACTCCGGAAAATACGGTGCGCGCCACCTGTGAAGTGGTGGAGCCGATGGGCGCCGAGGCGTATCTGTATCTTCGGACCGGCGCCAACACGTTTATCGCCCGCGTGTCCGGGCACGTGCGGCCGGGGGTGAACCAGGACATCGATCTGGTGTTTGACATGAGCAAGGCTCATTTTTTTGACAAGAATACTGAGAAGGCCATTTTGTGATTGGTTATTAAGTTACAACCAATCGCTACTCTATGCCTCCGTTTTTTGTTCCCATACTAGCTTTTATCCTCTGGGCGCTCGCGGTTCTTTATTATTTCCCCGTTTTAAAACTTGGCCTTAATCTTTCGGACCAGGTTCTGGCGCCCCATCTCTTCGTCTCCTGCCTTATTTTAATTCTTGCTTGGGCCCTTTCCGGCCCGATGACCGCCGCCATTTTAAGTTTCCTGGCGGCGGTATTCGCGATTTACCTCGTCCTGGGCAGTAAAGAACCGGCGCTTTTCCTCCAGCTTTTCATCTACGCGGTCCTTTTTGTTTTCATGGTTTATTATCTCTACGGGATCCAAAAAAGGACCAACGACAAAAAGATCCTGCGGGAGAAACTGGTGGAGGAAATCACGCTGTCGGAGGAGGGGAGCCGCAAGAAGGATCTCTTAAAAAAGGCGCTCGAGGAGAAGATCGAGCGCCTGCTGAATCTCCAAAGTTTTTCCGAGGGATTGAGGGAAGGGCGGGACCTGCAGGAGGTCGGGCGGAAGATCGTGACCGAGATTTATCAGGTTTTGGGAAACGCCGACCAATGCGCCCTGTATCTCGTCGATGAGGCAAGGCAGGAGCTGTCGCTCGTGGCCAGCGCCAAGCCGGAGGGCGAGGTCATCAAGGAGAAGGAGGGCAGTCTTTTTGACCAATGGGTGATGAAAAGATCGCAGGCGATTTTGGTGGAAGATTCAGAGAATGATTTCCGTTTTCCCAAAGAGGCGCTCGAGGACGCGGCGCATCACCGCTCGCTCTGTGCCAGTCCCCTCATCACGGAAAATAAGGTTTTGGGGGTGGTGCGCGCGAGCTCCGGCGTGCCCAACACTTTTTCCACGGATGATCTGCGTCTTTTGGATATCTTCTCAAGCCTCGGCGCCGTTACATTAAGAAACATCCTCCTTTATCAGAAGACGGAGGAGCTCGCCATCCGTGACAGCCTGACGGGCCTTTATCTCAATCGTTATTTCCAGGAGAGGCTTTCGGAAGAAATCCGCCGGGCCCATTTTGGCCAGAGCGCCTTTTCCCTCCTTTTGATAGACCTCGATTTTTTTAAACGCTACAACGATGATTACGGCCATGCTGCCGGCGACATGGTCTTAAGGAACGTCACGGCGATCATCTCAAAGTGCGTTCAGCCGGTGGGCTTCGTGGCGCGCTACGGCGGCGAGGAGTTTGTGGTGCTTCTGCCGAGCAAAGGAAAAAGAGCGGCCATGAACGCCGCGGAGAAAATAAGGGCCGAAATAGAAAAAGCCCGGTTTCTGGTGCGCCGCGTGGAGGGCCGGGTCACGGTTTCCATCGGGGTGACGGCGTTTCCGCAGGGAGGACGGACCCGGGAAGAGCTTATCTGGGCTGTGGACAAAAATCTGTATGAAGCCAAGAGCGGTGGAAGGAACCGGGTATGTGGCAGTATCTAGTTTTTAACAGCGCGTGGCTCGCGGTTTTATTTTTTGTGAATTTTTTGGGGATAAAAACCCTCCGCGTTTTTGTCCTTTTTCTTATTTTCGCGGCGGCCGCCGTGACGGCCGTCCGGCCCGGCGTCGATCCTATCGCGTGGTTTTATTATGTCGCTTTCTCATTGCTGGCCTATTGGAGCTCCTTTCAGTTTCACAAGTGGGCGCTCGCCAAGACTGTCGCGCTGGATGATGAGCTTGAGTACACCTCGAAAAAATTTGAGACCGAAGGCGCGGCCCTGAGAGAAAAAACGGCCGAAACGGGCCTGGTTCAACGGAAGGCGGACGAGATCTCGCATCTTTACGAAAAATCGAAGGAGATGTCCCAGAGCCTCGACATGCTGGAGACGTTTCTCGTGTTTGGCGAGGCGCTCGCCAAGCATTTCCGGTTTGACGTGATTAAGCTCGCGCTTTTCAATGAGGAGGAGGCGGATCCCCGCCGCGCGGGGGAGGTCTATGACCTGCGGGAACAGGAATTTCAGGGTTTGTTTGACCGGGGCGCGGTCATGAAGGAGAAAAAGAAGCACCGCGCCGAGCTTTTTCCCTCGGAACAGCGGATCTGCGAAAGTGTTTTCAATAATAAAAAGGCGTTTCACTCGGTCGCGCCGGCGGGCGGCGAGGCGCCCTTTATCGCCCAGCCTGTTTTTATTGATAAGAAGCTATTCGCGATTCTCATGCTCTTTGGGGTGGATGAAAAAGAGCTTCCCGTGCTCGCTATCTTGATCCAGCGGTTTATCGCGGAAGCGCAAAGGGTGAAGCTTTACCATAAGATCGAGACGCTTGCCATCACGGACGGCCTGACGGATGTGTACGTGCGCCGCCATCTCCTGGAGCGCCTGGAGGAGGAGATAGACCGCTCCAAGCGCTTTGGGTTTAAGCTTTCTTTCCTCATGATCGACGTGGATCACTTCAAGCTTTTCAACGATCAGTACGGGCACTTGGTGGGGGATGTGGTGCTGAAGCAGGTAGCGGATACGATTAAGAAAAATGTCCGTGAGGTCGACTTGGCGGGGCGCTACGGCGGGGAGGAGTTTGGGGTGCTTTTGATCGATACCGACGAGGAAGGGGCGTTTTTTGTCGCGGAAAGAATCCGCAAAGCCGTCGCCGATCGCGCGTTTAAGGCGTATGATGAAAATTTGAAAGTGACTATCAGCATCGGCTGTTCCACCTTCTCGCAAAAGATCAACGCCGTCGACCTTCTCGTCGACACCGCCGACTCCGCCCTCTACCAGGCCAAGCGCCAGGGCCGCAACAAGGTCTGCTTGTCCTCCATCTCCGCCACTTCCTAAAAGGTAATCCCGTAGCATCCCCGAGTCCGTATTGTTCGAGCGAGCGAAGCGAGTTGAGAACTTCCTGACCAATCCTGGGAGCTATAATTGATTTATCTTCAAATATATATTGACAAATATACAACTTTCGTGTAACGTTTCCCTCATGGGAAAAGCCGTAATAAGAACCCTCGCTTTGTGCCTCACACTGTCATTTTGTTCTTCCGAAGTTCTATGGGCTTTCTTTGGGAGCAGTAGGCGGCGGACCTATTCTACACCCTCGCCTTCCGGCACGTCCCCGCAAGCCCTTCAATTAGCTGAAGAAAGGGCGCAAGCCCTTATTCTTCAACAACAAACCAATCAGGCTATTCTATCGTTACAGAATCAAGGCGCGCTTAACTCTGAAGTGCCCAACCAAGCGTTATCGAATGCTATTGAAAAGGTTTCCCCGGATAAGGTTGGGTCGGCTTTTAGCCTTGGGGAGAGCACTGGGCCAGCCGTCGAATATATTTATGATGAATCAGGTGATTTCCAAGGCGTATTAATGTACGAGGCTAGAAAAAAATTGGCTGAAGAAGCGAGGGCATTGATTCTGAAGGCGGCAAAAGAGAAAACAGTCACATTAAATCAACTCGAAACGGAAAAACAATATTACCAGCCAAATTATGTTTATGACTATAAAATTAAGGCCCAGGATCAGATAAAGGCGGCAAGGGGCGCATTGGAAGCTGAATATAATTATACCCTGGCTTCCTTATATGCCAGCCGGAAGGATAGGACCGTAAAGGGCAGACAGGAATGGAATAATTACGTGAAAAACTGGAGCGGCCGATGGGCTGAGTTAAGCGTAAAGTGGGACGAGGTACAAAATAATGTCTCTAAGGCTTTGGGAGATATCAATGAAAATTATAGGATAGCTAACGACAAAGTCGAAAAAGATTATGAAGAGGCCGTCCATTATGTAAACGTCCAGCAGGAAACGGTTTTAAAATCCATCATTCAGCAAGAGACCCTGCCGCTTATTCACCATGTTTATAGAAAAGTTCTAGGCCGGGACCCCACAAAAGAGGAAGCAGAATCCTGGCTTAAGGGCATAAAACCAGCCGCTTTTACCATTACACCGCCTACGAAAAAAGAGTACGGTCTTTATGGCTGGAACAATATCTTTACAGGAGAAAAATATAGTTATCGTTATTCAGTCGTTGATTGGGGCAAAGACTTCACAGATTATTATAACCTGGAGCTTAGCCGGTGGCTTGAGGGCGCAAGGCAAGCCAACAAGGGGACCGCCCAAATGATTTCCGATGCGCTTTTGCAATCGGACGAATACAAAGAGCGGCAAAAGGAAGTCAGCGCTATTAAACAAAACGTCATTCAATTTCTTGAAGAATATTTAAATTCTGGTGATGACCAGAAGAAAGATTTTCATTCCATGTTAGGTCTCTCCGAAAATGAGACGGTGACAATTACAAATGAAAACTTAGATCAGTTCGCTCAATATTTTCAAAATCAATCCCTTCACTTTGGGCAATCCGCCTTTAATGCCGTTGAGTATCTGCTAAAGAATAAAAATATCAGCTCAAAAAGAGAAGATCTGGCTTCAAAGCTTATATTGACGGATATTCTTACAGGTGTTCTTGATCCGTCAAAGGGAGGCGATCTTGAGATATCCATGTTTTCAATCCAGCGTTTTGCGAGGAACGCGGGCCTTGATCTCAGAAATGCGCAGGCGAACTTTGAGGAGTTAAGGGCCTCTAATCAGCCTTTGATGGCGCTTATCAATAAAAACCATTATGTGGTGATCACGGATACGAAAGACGGCAGTGTCTCTTATATTGACACCGGCATAGGGCCTGATGGACAAAATTCTTCTATTACGATTTCAAAGGACGAGTTCTTAAAAATATGGGAAGGGTACGTTATTTGCCAGGCAGACGCTTCCTTAACGAATCCATTGACGGATGAGGTATCAAAAGCACTAAAAGGCGCTTACTTTGGCAACCCCTTTGGATGGGTTTCAGACGGAATACGGAGTATGGCCTCATTTGCTTATAATGCGGTTACCTCAGCGATTAACAGCCTTGCGCGCCTCACCTCCAGCGCGGCCTCATTTTTTGTCAATACGGTAGGCGGCGTTTTTAATTCAGTAGTCAGTTTCTCGAATATCTTGTCAAACTCAATTTATAAGTTTTTTGATGTAGTGGTGAGTTCGGCTCAGAGGATTGCTGAACTGGCCAAAAGTATAGTGACACAATTTACAACGCCTCTTTTTGACCTGCCCCGGAATTTATTCAACGCCGTGAAGGCTATCAACCCTTTTGGCGCCGCCCAAAAATCACTGGAAGCTTCTCAGCCGATTGTTTTTAATATTGATCCATCAACAAGCAAAGAACTTAATAATACCGTGTCTGATTTTGGTCGACTGGGCGAGGCCATTAAGAATGGCGCTGTTAAACAATATTTCGATGATGGCACCCAACTGGCGCGTTTCGTAAAAGATGGCCGAATAGAGAAGATAGAATTGTATGATAATAAAGGCGTGGTAAGCACTCGCATTTTTGTCGGGGCCGGTGGAACAGTGAGCGTGATCGATAACTTAAAAACTAATACAAGGGCGAGTTTTTTGGATCAAGGCAAACTTACCTTGATAGGCTTCAATAACTTAGGATTCATGACAAACAAGAATACTTTTGGCGCTTTGGATGCGCTGCAACAAGCGGTTAGTTTGCCAATAATCAATGTGGAGCAGGTCTTAAGGCGCACTAAGGATTTTATAGAATTAACCAACCAAATATTTATGTTTGATGGTCCCCAAACCATAATTCACAAAAATGTAACAGGAGAAGTGACAGCGGTTGACATGAAGCTTGATTGGCTAAACTTCATGGAGGAGGATAAAAGGCTATTGGCAATCGAGGATGTTTTTAATATGCATTTGGCTGATTGGAGATGGTCGAGGGCCATCGCGGATGCGGTTCCCAATATTGTAGAGACCATGAAGATTGAATCGAATCGCTTCATATTTGTGCCAGGCGTGAATACCACTATCGTAAGCCAGCCTACCGGAGATGCTGGCAGAACCATGTCTCAGGTCGAAGCTCTTTCAAAGTCTTTTAACATAAATAATCAAAGGGTTATGTTCTTGCATAGCGCTGGGACAGAAGCTGGCTTGAGGGCGCTCATTGCAGCCAAGAAAGCAGGGGTGGACTTATCTCAGTTCAAATTTGTTTTTGCTTCACCAAGGGTAAGGAGAGATACATTTATTGATTATCTTAACCGAGCTGGTGTAGCATCGGATCAGGTGCTGGTAGTGACGGCGGCGGGTGATTTTCGGCATTGGCCTACAGATTTTTTATCGCTCCTAGTTCCTGCGGTTAAACCATTTCTCTCGAGTATTTATGATTATGAAAATAATAAAGTCGATGGTAATATTCAATATAACTATTTATTTTTGGAGAAGGATTTGACTTTCGAAGCAGATAGGGAGCATGTAACGGAACAGCTTAAGCATGGCGGCATGGTTGATGGATCTGACCATGAGTATCAACTAGTAAAAAATGGCACGAGAATAACAAGGGTTAGGCTGAAAGACGTTTACTTAAGTTTGTCCGATGGGTCGGTGTAAAATAACGATGAAAAAGATTCTAAAGATATTAGTATTTGCAGCAGTAACATTCTTAATTATTTTAGTTGGTAAGCCGGGTATTGAAGATTTTTGGGCGCGGTTCATGGGATTTGTAGCTCCTCATGGAGAATATACGGAGCATATGATCAAAAAGTGGTCGAATAAATCGACGGACTTTTTGATAAGCAGATTGAATCATCCAAGTATTGAATACAGTGGGGTTGCTACATCCATCCTGGCGGGAAGGAAAGATCTTTCTAGAGAAGATAAACTTCTAGATATTGTCCACAACTCCAAAGAATATCGAAGTCGTTATCTTGCCCTCAGCATTCTTTTTGTATGGGACGAGCCAAAAGCTACCAATATGTCCATGGAAATTTTGAAGGCAGGAAGAAGCCATCCTCTCTATGGCGACGCTTTGCTCCATCTTTCCAAGAGAAAACACGAGCCGGCTTATCGATACGCCGTTGATTTGGCAAGGGCTCCCGACAAATACAACAATGGTTCTGTGGCTTATCTCGCAGATTTTGGAAAAATGGAATCATTGCCTATTTTGGAAGAAATGTTTCAAGGTACTTCGGATGGTCTTTACCGTAGAATGATCACAAGTGCTGTCCAATCCATCAAGGAAAAAAATGGGATTAAGTCTTAATTTACCGGACCAGGTCCCAAGAGCCCTTTTGGGGACAGGTTAGAAGTTATCCAAAATCCTGATATTTCTTGAACGAAAAACCCTCCCTCAGTCGTCTAGTGTAGTAGGAGGGTATTTTTATGCCAAGAAAACCAAGACAAGCAAGCCCAACGGCCTTATGACGAACCACACCCACCTGCTTTTAAGGGCAGAAGAATTGCCTCTTCTCAGTCAATTTGGCCACTTTGTTCAACGCCGCTATGCGTACTATTACTGTAAAACCTATAAATGGTCAGAACAGCTCTTTCGAGGCCGGTTTGTTAGTTTGCCCATTGAAAAGGACACCTATCTACTTGAGTGCGGTCGTTACATTGAAAGAAACCCCTTAAAGACAAACCTTGTCCAGGATCTTAAGGATTATTCCCACTCTAGTTACCATTTTTATGCATATGATAAGCCCGATGGTTTGATTACAAGGACGCCTTTATTTACAGAGCTAGCTCAAACCCAGAAGGAAAGAGCTGCGGCTTATCGGTTTTACGTTACCCAAGCCCGAGAAACTGAGATGAAGATGAAGAGCTCTTTTGGCTTCTAACCTGTCCCTTTTTTCTTATTTGGGACCTGGTCCGGTCATTGTATAATACCCGCATGAAAAAGGTCGCGATTGGGGTTGATATAGGCGGGGGGAGTTTTAAGCTGGGCCTGGTGGATTTGAATGGCCGGGTTCTGGCGCGGGAGAGCTTTCTCACGAATAGCGTTTCGGGGCGCAAAGCGCAGTTGGATGTTTTGGCCGCCCATGTGGCGCACTTTATTAAGGAAGCACGAAAGAAAGCTCTTCGCGTCCGCGGTGTCGGGATCGGCGCGCCGGGTCCGATTGATGTGGAGCGGGGTTTTGTCTATTTTTTCCCCAATATCCCCGGTTGGAAGGACACTCCCTTAAAGGATTTGCTTGAAAAGAGGCTGAAGCGCCCCGTTTCTGTGGACAATGACGCCAATGTGATGGCGCTCGCCGAATTTGAGTTTGGAGCTGGGCGGGGGACCAAGAATGTTATCGCGCTGACGCTGGGCACGGGCGTGGGCGGCGGTCTTGTGATGGACGGCAGGCTTTTTCATGGGCCGCGTTACTCGGCCGCTGAGATAGGGCATTTAGTTATAAACGAAGACGGGCCCATGTGTGCCTGCGGAAGCCGCGGCTGTGTTGAGACTTACGTGGGGAGCGGCTATTTTGTCCGTGAAGTGAAGCGCCGCCTCAAAAGAGGCGCAAAAAGTATTTTAAAAAAATGGACGAAAGAAAACGGGAAAGAAATAACGCCGCTTTTGGTGGCGCGGGCGGCCAGGCGCGGTGACGCGTTTTCAAAAGAGATTTGGCGGGAAACAGGCGGGCATCTCGGGACGGCGCTCGCGGGGCTTGCGAATATCCTAAACCCCGAAAAGATTATCTTGGGCGGCGGCATCGCCCAGAATGGAAGCCTCCTTTTTAAGCCGCTGATCGCCGCTTTAGGCAAAAAAGCTTTCCCTATCGCGGCCCGTTCTGTTAGAGTAGTGCCTGCGGCGCTGGGCGTGGACGCGGGGCTCATCGGCGCCGCCGCCTTGGTTTTCGCCGAACACGGAGATTTTTAAAGGAATGCTAGGTTTTTTTAAGAGGCTTTTTGCCTCTTTTCTTATACTATTTCTTATCAATACGTTCTCTTCCACCGCTTTTCCAGAAACTCCCGACGCTTTTTCCTCTTTAAAAGCCAAATCAAAGAAGGCCGCGGATGGCAAAATCGTGCCCATCCAGGTGCACGGGGACGCGGTAGAGTATTTCCAGGAAGAGCAAAAAGCGGTCGGTACCGGCCATGTTTCCGTTGAGTATGAGGACGTGACGCTCAAGGCCGACAAGATTACGGTGTTCATGGCCACGAAGGAAGCGATTGCCGAAGGGAACGTCACGCTGACCCAGAAGGGCAGTGAATTTAAAGGCGAGAGGGTCGACTACAATTTCGGCACGAAAGTCGGCAACGTCTCCCACATGAACGCGTTTATCGAGCCCCACTTCTACGGCAAGGCCCAGCGTGTGGAGAGGATTTCCACCTCGCATTACCGCACCGTCAACAGCTACATCACGACCTGTTGCGGTGACAGCCCGTTTTACCGCGTCCAGGCCCAGGAGATTGATATTTATCCCGACGATAGGGTAGTGGCGAAGAACGCCCTCCTATTGATCAAAGGCGTGCCTGTCCTTTGGGTGCCTTACCTCGTGTTTTATTTCATCGATTTTGACCGCTTTCCCGTACAGCTTATCCCCGGCAAAAATTCCCAGTGGGGTTTTTTCCTTCTCAGTAAATGGCGCTATAATTTGGTGAATACGCCTGCTCTCCAATCGAAGGGCAACGTGCTCCTGGATTATAGGGAAAAAAGAGGCTTCGGCGGCGGCGTCGAAAATTTTTACCGCGGCGACAAGATCGGTCACGGCGCCATAAGGGCTTATTATGCCGATGACGAACAGCCTCCCACCGAGGACAATGATTCAGACCGCTACCGCGCCCAATGGAGGCATCAATCAAAACTCACCAAGTCCACGACCCTTACGGCCGAATTCAATAAGCTGAGTGACTCCGCGGTCATTAAAGATTTCTTTTTCAGGGAAGAGTACGAGCGGGACGTTTTTCCCGACAACTATGTGTCCATCATCACCGCCAAGCCGGAATATACGCTGAGCATTCTGGACCGCGAACGTTTGAATGATTTTTTCACGGTGGTGGAGCGGAGCCCCGAGATCCACTTTGACACCTATAACCGGAAATTTGTGGATACACCTTTCTATTTAAGGCAGGAGGTGCTGGCGTCCAATTTGAATCAAGAGTTTGCGGATTCGGACCGCACTTTAAACGCGGTCCGGCTTGATACGAACACGACGCTTTCATACGCGGGGCATCTTGGGGCGGTGTCGGTGGTGCCGCACGTGGGGACGCGCCAGACTTATTATTCCAAAGATTTGGCGAGTCAAAGAGATGTCGTGCGCGGCACGTTTGACGGGGGGGTGGATATCAGCACGCGGTTTTACAAGACCTACGATGTTTATATCAATGCTTTTGGCCTGGACTATAATCAAATCCGCCACATTTTCACTCCGTCCGCCAGTTACAACTACCGTCCGAATCCCACGGTGGCTCGAACAACGCTTCCGCAATTTGACGCGATCGACGCCATCGATAAGCGGCACTTTATCCGTTTTAATTTTGAAAATAAATTGCAGACCAAACACCACACGGGGTCGGGAAAGCTGGAGTCGAGAGAGCTCGCGCGCGTCATCCCTTTTTTTGACGCAGATCTTCATACGGGAAGGCTGGAGAATGTCGGGATCGATGTGGAGCTCCGGCCTTATTCCTGGATGGGCATTGAGGCCGATGTGGCTTACAACACCAGACTGGATAAGGTTGAAACCGCGAATGCCGATTTTTTCATCACCAAAGGCGATTTTCGCATCGGCCTTGGGCAGCGCTATGTGCTTGAGTCGAGCAGTCAGACCACTTTGGAGCTTCGCTGGAAGATCAACGAAGAGTGGGAGGTAAAGTTTTACGAGCGCTATGAATTTGAGACGGACAATTCCGAGGAGTTTGAGGCGACGGTGTCGAAGCTCTTCGAGGATTGCTACTACATCGACTTTACCTACAATCACCGCGAAACTTACGGAGACACTTTTTATTTTGCCTTCCGCCTGAAGGCCTTCCCGCAGACCTCGTTTGGCTTAAGACAGTCGTACAATCGCCCGAAGGCGGCGCCGCAGCAGGGAGTCTGAAAATGAAGATCACGGTCGTCGGCTGCGGGTATGTGGGGCTGGTATCGGGCGCTTGTTTCGCGAGCCTTGGCAATCAAGTCACCTGTGTCGACATCGACGCGAAGAAAGTAGCCTCTCTCAAAAAGGGCAAGCCTACCATTTATGAGCCCGGCCTTGAGGAGCTCATCCGGCAAAATCTAAAAAAGAAATTTCTGGTTTTCACGACGGATCTCAAGGCGGCGGTGCGGAAGTCGGACGTTATTTTTATCGCGGTCGGCACGCCGCCGAGGCCAAACGGCGAAGCGGACTTGAGCTTTGTCGAGGACGTGGCGCAGACGATAGCGCTGGAGATGCGTTCTTATAAATTGGTGGTCGAAAAAAGCACGGTGCCGGTGCAGACGGGCGAGCGTATCCGCCAGACGCTGGCCCACCACGCCCGGAAAGGCGTTTCGTTCGACGTGGCCTCCAATCCCGAGTTCTTGCGCGAAGGAACGGCCGTGAGGGATTTTATGAATCCCGACCGGATCATTCTGGGTGTCGAGTCGAAAAGGGCGGAGGCCGTTTTGTCCGACCTTTACAAGCCCCTCAAGTGCCCCATCGTGGTGGCGGACCTTAAGAGCGCCGAGATCATCAAGCACGCCTCCAACTCTTTCCTGGCGGCGAAGATTTCTTTTATCAACGCGATCAGCAGGCTCTGTGACGCCTCCGGCGCGGACGTCGAAAAAGTGGCCTACGGGATGGGCCTGGACCGCCGGATCGGGAAAGGGTTCCTCAATGCCGGCATCGGATTCGGCGGGTTCTGCTTCCCGAAGGACCTGGCGGCCTTTATCCGGATCTCGGAAAAACTCGGCTATAATTTTGAGCTCTTAAAAGCGGTCGAGCAAATTAACGAAGATCAGAAAAAGTTTTTCCTGAAAAAGATCGAAGAGGCGATCTGGAATATCAATTCAAAGACGATCGGGGTGCTCGGCCTTGCTTTTAAGCCGAATACGGATGACATGCGGTTCGCCCCGAGCATTGACATCATCGCCGCGCTCCAGTCGCAGGGGGCCAAAATCAAGGCCTTCGACCCTCACGCGATGGGAAAAGCGAAAGAGGTTTTTAAAAATGTGGCGTACGGCAGCGACAGTTATTCCGTGTGCAAGGGCAGTGACTGCCTCGTGATCTTGACCGAATGGGATGAATTTAAAGAGCTCGATCTGCAGAGGGTGAAAAGACTGCTCAAAGCGCCGGTGGTGGTGGACGGGCGCAACCTCTACGACCCGAAAAAGATGAGGGCGCTCGGCTTCCGGTATTTTTCAATGGGGAGGCCTTGATGAATGAATTAAAAGGAATTATTTTGGCGGGGGGGCTTGGGAAGCGGCTGGGGCCCCTTACCAAAATTACCAATAAGCACCTCTTGCCGGTGTACGACCGGCCGATGATTTATTATCCTTTGAACCTGCTCGTGGAGGCGGGGATCAAGGATATCCTGATCGTGACGGGCGGCAATCACGCGGGGGAATTTTTGCGGCTTTTGGGCAATGGCGCCGCTTTCGGCCTCAAGCACATCAATTACACCTACCAGGAAGGCGAGGGCGGCATCGCGCAGGCGCTGGGCCTGGCGGAGCATTTCGCGAACAAGAAAAAAGTCGTCGTTGTGCTGGGCGACAATATCCTCGAGCATGGGATAAAAGAGTATGTCGCTCATTTTAGAAGGCAGGAGCGGGGCGCCCGCGTGCTTCTAAAAAGGGTGAGCGATCCCGGGCGTTTCGGGGTGGCAAACCTTAAGGGAAAAAAAATCGTGTCGATCGAGGAAAAACCTAAGCGTCCCAAGTCGGACTTGGCGGTGACGGGCGTTTATATGTATGATCCGACGGTGTTCGATATCATTAAGACCCTGAAGCCTTCCAGGCGCGGTGAGCTTGAGATTACGGACGTGAATAACGCCTATATCCGGCAGGGAAGGCTTGAGTTTGATGTTTTAAAGGGCTGGTGGACGGACAGCGGCACCTTTGACTCACTCCTGCGGGCGAACCTTCTTGTGGCGAAGAAAATAGGGGGCTTAAAGCCCGAAGCGCTGATCGAATGAAGCAGAAAATTTTGGTGACCGGCGGCGCCGGTTTTATCGGGTCCTGCCTGATCAAATACTGGCTGAAGGCTGATCCGGAAGTCTCAATCGTCAATTTCGACAAGCTTACCTACTGCGGCGATTTGTCCCGTTTAAAGGAAATAGAAGGAAACCCCCACTATCGTTTTTTTAAAGGAGACGTCTGCGATCCGGGAGCGGTGGAGGAGGCGCTGGGGGGCTGCGGCGCGATCGTGCATCTTGCCGCCGAAACCCATGTGGACCGCTCGCTTTTGGAGGCGAAAGCTTTTTTTGACACCAATTTTTACGGCACGTACGTGCTTTTGGAAGCGGCGCGCCGGAAGGGGATAAAAAAGTTTCTTCTTGTAAGCACCGATGAGGTGTACGGAAGCCGCCCCACGGGCTTTTTCACGGAAAAAGACACTTTAAATCCCACGAGCCCTTATTCGGTTTCAAAGGCCGCCGCGGACCTTCTCGTTTTATCTTACGCCCGGGCCCACGGCATGCACACGGTGATCACCCGGGGGTCCAACACCTTCGGCCCTTACCAATATCCTGAGAAAGTCATCCCGCTTTTTGTGTCAAACGCCCTGTCGGACCAGAAGCTCCCGCTCTATGGAGACGGGCGGCAGGTGAGAAACTGGCTGCACGCGGAGGACCACAGCCGCGGCATTCTATTTGCTTTTAAGAAAGGTAAAAGCGGCGAGGTCTATAATATTTCCACCCCGTTTTCTTTGGCCAATGTTGAGCTTACACGGCGGATTTTGAAGATCCTTGGGAAACCGCAGTCCTTGATTCAGAAAGTGAAGGACCGCCTGGGGCATGACCGCCGCTACGCGATAAGCTCGGCGAAGCTAAGGCGGCTGGGTTGGAAGGAAAAGGTTCCTTTTGAGAAGTCGCTTTGCGAAACGGTTTTGTGGTACAAGGCAAACCAGGGCTGGTGGCGGGCTATAAAGGAAAAACGCGGGGATTTTAAAGAATACTACGCGAAAGCCTACGCGGGCAGGGTTTGAGTGAATCATGAAAATTCTGGTGACAGGCGGCTCGGGGATGCTGGGGAAGGTGCTGACAAAGCGCCTTTCGGCGAAACATAAGGTCCTTGCCGTTTCCAAGAGCGGGCGGAATGACACGACGCTCTGCGACTTAACAAAGGAAAAGGATGTTGAGGGGTTTTTTGGCGGGAATCCCTTGGATCTCGTGATCCACACCGCGGCATATTCGGACGTGGATGGCTGCGAGCGTGACCCAAAGCTCGCGCATGAGTCCAACGCGCTCGCCACGAAATATTTGGCCGCGAATTGCGCGCTGTCGAGGACCCCTTTTATTTATGTCAGCACGGATTATGTTTTTGACGGCCGCAAGAAAAGCCCTTATAAGGAAGAGGACGCCGTCTGTCCCGTGAATATCTACGGCCTGACGAAGCTTGAGGGGGAATATTACGCGCGGACACTTCCGCCGGTGTCGGCGATTGTGCGGACGAGCTGGCTTTTTGGGCCCGGCAATCCCGCTAATTTTGTGAACGCTGTCACTGAACGCCTTAAAAAAGAGAAAGTCGTCCGTGTGTTGGCCGATCAGGAGGATTCGCCCACATACGTGGGGGATTTGGCGGCGGCGCTTGAAAAAATAGGGGAGTATTTAGTGGCACTTGTGAACAAAGACCGCGATTCCCGGTTTCATGAAGTTTTCCATGTGTGCAATTCAGGAAGCACCACACGCTACGGGCTTACGGCGGCGATCAAAGAGATTCTCGGTTTAAAAGAAGTAAAGGTGGAGCGGTTTGATAAAAAAGACTTGGCGGGGCGTCTGGCGCTCCGCCCGGCTTATGCCGTGATGTCGACGGAGCGCTTCGAGCGGTTGTTCCACATGAAGCTGAGGCCCTGGGAAGAGAGCCTCAGGGAATATTTGAACGCGGGCATCCCATGCGCGTCCTAGTGACGGGGGTCACCGGATTTGCCGGAAGCCATCTGGCTGAATTTTTGCTGACGCAGGGCGCGGAAGTGCACGGGACGGAACGCGCCGGCTCAAAAAATGACAACCTCGCGGCGATTGAGAAAAAAATTACCCTGCACGTGTGCGATATCGCGGACGCCGCGGCCGTGCGGGGGGTTTTGCAGAAAATAAAGCCGGACCGGATATTTCACCTGGCGGCCCTCTCATCGGTGCCGGCGTCTTTAAAAGCCCCGGCGGAAGTTTTGATCACAAACGTCATGGGCGAGCTTAATATTTTTGAGGCGGTAAGGCATTTAGGGATTAACCCTTTCATTCACATCGCCGGTTCCGCCGAAGTTTACGGAGCCGTGCCGCCGGAGGAGATTCCGATAAAGGAAACCTGTCTTTTCAGGCCCTCGAGCCCCTACGGGGTGTCGAAGGCGGCGCAGGACCTTTTGGCTTTTCAGTATTATCATAGTTATCGGTTAAGCGTGGTGCGCACGCGGGGTTTTTCCCACACGGGCCCGAGACAAGCGGAGCAGTTTGTGGCGAGTAATTTTGCCAAACAGATTGCTTCCATCGAGGCCCAAAGGCAGGAGCCTGTGATCAGCGTGGGGAATCTCGATGCCGTCAGGGATTTCGCGGATGTGAGAGACGTTGTGCGGGCCTATTGGCTGGCGCTTGAAAAAGGGGTGCCTGGCGAGGTCTATAATATCTGCACCGGCCGCGGCCATAAAATCCGTGAAATCATCGACGTTTATTTGAAACAGAGCAAGGCAAAGGTCCGGATAAAAGAGGATCCGGCGCGCAAAAGGCCGAGCGACGCGCCGGTTCTTGTGGGCGACGGCTCAAAGTTCGGGAAGCAGACGGGATGGAAGCCAGTCATTTCTTTCGAGCAGACGCTTGTGGATCTCTTGAATTATTGGAGGGAGAAAATCGGTGCTAAAGAAACTGCGGCAAAGGATTAAAACCAAAAAAGCCAAAGTCGGCGTGATCGGGCTGGGGTACGTGGGCCTGCCGCTCGCGATGGCCTTCGCAAAGAACGGGTTCTCGGTCACGGGCATTGATCTCGACAAAAACAAAGTGGCGAAGCTCAACCAGGGGCGTTCGTATATCCAGGATGTGCCGGTCGCCGCACTAAAAGATTCTCTGAGAAAAAAGCGTTTTCACGCGACGGATGACTTCCGGGCGCTTTCACAGCTTGATGCCGTGATTATTTGCGTTCCTACTCCGCTCAGCAAAACCAAAGAACCTGACATCTCCTACGTGCTCGACGCTACTAAACACGTCGCGGCGCATTTGAAAAAGGGCCAGCTCGTGGTTCTTGAGAGCACCACGTACCCGGGCACCACGGAAGAGGTGATGCTGCCCCTCTTAAAGAAATCCGGCCTGAAGCCCGAAAAAGATTTTTTCCTCGCCTTCTCGCCGGAGAGAGTCGATCCGGGAAACAAGGACTATGATACGGTGTCGATCCCGAAGGTGGTGGGGGGTATCGGGAAATCTTCGACCGAGGCGATTAAGAGCCTGTATGGCGTGGTGATGAAAAGCATCGTGGAGGTTTCATCCGCGCGGACCGCCGAGATGGTGAAGCTTCTTGAGAATACCTTCCGCATCGCCAATATCGGTCTCATCAATGAAATCGCCATGATCTCCAATCACTTGGGTGTGGATATTTGGGAGGTGATCGGCGCGGCGCGAACAAAGCCTTTCGGATTTATGGCGTTTTATCCCGGGCCGGGGATCGGCGGGCATTGCATTCCCATTGATCCCTTGTATTTATCGTGGGAATCCAGGCGCCATGGCTTCGAGGCGAAAATGATAGAGCTTGCCTCCACGATCAATAAATCAATGCCCGTTTATGTGGTAAAGCGGGTGGCGCAGCTTTTAGCCGAAAAGCGGCGGTTTCCAAAGATGGCTTCGATCCTTGTGCTGGGTGTCACTTACAAGCGGGACATCG
>Ga0247727_10009279_pt1 | contig 17904 bp, 18 predicted proteins | sample WisWelCaveWW1625_FD_202498 | JGI IMG/M metagenome (GOLD analysis project Ga0247727, IMG submission 202498) | Biofilm microbial communities from Wishing Well Cave, Virginia, United States - WW16-25 | ecosystem: Environmental > Aquatic > Deep subsurface > Groundwater > Cave microbial mat | place...
GTGAAAGAGTGATAATTGCTGGATGCCGGATGAATTTTTTGGCATCAAGCAATCCGCATTCAGGAACTTTTGTAGCCAAAATCTTCGGAGCGCAATCGTGATGCGCGCTCGGCAATAAAAAAGTGGACGCCCTCCACTTTTTTTATTTTCATGGTTGACTTTCAAGACCATATGCCTTACTTTCGTGCGGTAAATTTTTTAAAGACACCGTTCTTTTTTGGCGCTTGAGTGAACCCTTACCTCAAGTTTTTTGTAACGCAGATCTCGAAAAAAGATTACTTTTGAGGTCGGGCAGGCAAGTTCACCGATGAAGGGAGAGACACCATGAACAGCATCTATGCAGACGCCCGCGAAACCATCGAACTTCGGCTCACGCTCAACGTCATTTTGGGCGAACTTGATGAATCCATGGCGCACCTCTGGCGCGATGCTTTTCGAAGTTTGCTGGACGACGATATTGCCATGCTCATGTTGTTGACGCGCGGACTCGACGACCATCAAGCCTCATCGATCACGATGCGCTTTCTCATGGATCGCTGCTTTCCTTTCCGCGAAATGGTGCTGTACCAGACTGATGACGCCTTCAAGCGACGTATGGGATTGGATGAGCGCGATTCGCGCAACATCCATTGATCGATTTGTTCAGACGGCAGCACGGCGGTTCTTCCTTCGCGTAGTGGATTCAAATTGTGACCCGACTTTTTAATCTTATCTCGTTGATGATAGGGTATGGCTTCCGTTCTGAAACGGCAAGTTGATTACCCTATTTTTATCTTAGCATGCGATGAAACGCTTTTCCTCCCTCGGCTTTTTGGGCGTGCTCGAAAACTGGCGAGTGAAGCTTGCATCGATTCTGATCGCCATCCTGTTTTGGTTCGCTGTGGTGACCGAAGGCGATTTTGAATATGAAGTTGAGCTGCCGCTTGTTGCAACGGATATTCCCCGTGGCAAAACTCTCATCCAGCCGCTTCCCGAGACGGCGCGCGTTCGTCTCGAAGGCAAGGGCAAAGCGATGCTGGCGCTGTTGTTTTATCGCGATGCCCGCGTTATCATCGATTGCAGCGGCATTCATCGCAGCCGTCGCCTGGCGATCACGCCGCAGATGATCGAACCGCCGCGCCGCCGCGGCGCTATCTTCGCCAGGGAAATATTGTCTCCCGACAGCGTCTGGATCGGGCTTTCGCCGCTGAAAACCAAGCGCGTTCCCGTCATTCCCGCCGTAACGCTTCATACGATGGCGGGCTACATCCTTGCCGCCCCCATGTCGGTGCGGCCGGACTCGATTATCGTCGAGGGCACCGAAGAAGAGGTGAGAAAAGTCGATCGCCTGCTCACCGAAGCTCAAACCTTCAGCGACGTGAGATCGAGTTTTCAGCGCCGGTTGAAAGTCAGCGTTCCGCATGATGTGTCGATTAAACTGTCGGCGGAGATCGTCGAGTTTGCAGTTGACGTGCAGAAGCTCGTCGAGCGGACACTGGAAGAGATTCCGGTCGAAGTCAAGAACGCGCCGGCTTCCATGCAGGTTTCGGTCGTGCCATCCACGGTCAAATTGAAATTGGAAGGCGGCGAAAAAATTCTGCTGGGATTGCGGCGCGAGGATGTTCATGTATATATCGACTACGAGAGAGCGAGCCGCGAGCCGGCGAATCTTGGACACGCTGCTTATATTTCCGTGCCGGAGGGCGTGCGCTACAGTGATGTAACACCGGAAAAATTTACCCTTGCCGTGGAGAGGGCCAGCCTTCATGCGACTCCTCGCCATTGAAACTTCATGCGACGAGATGGCTGCCGCGGTTTTTCAGGGCGGCAAGCTCGCCTCGAACATCGTCGCCACGCAAGAAATCCATCGGCAATACGGCGGCGTCGTGCCGGAACTTGCTTCTCGAGCGCACGTGCGTTCCATCGTGCCGATCGTTGAAAAAGCCATCAGCGACGCGGGCGTCTCGAAAGCCGGCATCGAGGCGCTCGCCGTGACGCAAGGTCCGGGATTGATCGGCTCTTTGTTGGTCGGAGTGAGTTTTGCGAAGGCCTTTGCTCTCGCGAACAATCTGCCCATTGCCGGCGTCAATCATCTTGAAGGCCATCTGTTTTCGAACAATATAAATGAAAGCGGCCCGGAGTTGCCGTTCGTTTCTTTGATCGTCTCCGGTGGCCACACTATTCTTGTGCATGTGCAGGCATGGGGCAAATACGAAGTGCTCGGCCAGACACAAGATGATGCGGCCGGGGAAGCTTTTGACAAGGTGGCGAAAATTCTCGGCCTGTCCTATCCCGGTGGCCCGGTGATTGAAAAACTTGCACGCCAGTGTGACGCCGATTCCGCAAAGAAGAACATGCCACGTTTTCCAGTGGCGCGGGTGGCCGATCCATTTGCATTCAGTTTTAGCGGCCTGAAGACTGCGGTGCTTTATCACGTTCGGACATTAACGCCTGAACAATTGGCCGAGCAGCGCGCCTGCATTGCCGCAGCATTTCAGAGCGCATTGATTGCAGCTCTCGTCGAAAAAACTGCTGCGGCGCTTGCCACTCGCCCAGCGCGCGCATTGGCGCTCGCCGGTGGCGTTGCTTGCAATCAAGCTTTGCGTCAGGCAATGGCAAAAATAGCGGAGCAGCATCGCGTGCCGCTGTTTTTTCCAGAGCCGATTTATTGCACGGACAACGCTGCCATGATTGGCCGCGCCGGATTGTTTTATTTGCAAAACGGCAAGCGCGATTCGCTTTTGCTTTCGCCGCAGCCCGGTCTAACTTTACGCAGCACCATCTGAGCGACCTCATGCAATTCGATCTGCGATTCTCAACCGCCTTTTGGATTCCTCTTTTATTCGTGCTCGCCGCGTTGACCTTTACGCTCTTTGTTTATCGCCGCACCATTCCCGTTTCGTCGAATTTATTGCGCCGCACACTCGCCGCTCTGCGATATATTTCTCTGGCCATCGTTCTGTTGTTGCTCGTTGAGCCGGTTTTGGCCCTCCGTTGGACGAGTTTGCGCCAGCCGACGATAGCCATTCTGATCGATGAATCGGCAAGCATGGCGCTCATGGATTCGACAACGCGACGCAGCGATCGAGTCAAAGAAATAATGCGGATGCCGTGGATTTCCAAGCTGCAAGAGTCCTCAAATGTAAAGATCATGGCTTTCGCCGATTCGCTTCGACAGATAACCGGGGATTCTCTCGCCACTATGCGTTTTACCGGTAACGGCACCGACATCGCCGCAGCCCTGGTCTCCGCCGGTAAACGTCTTGCGTCGGACAATTTTGCTGCAGCGGTTGTGCTTTCCGACGGCAACGCCAGTCTCGGTGAAAATCCAGTCCGAGTAGCGCAGAATTATGCCGTGCCTATTTTTACTGTTGGCATTGGCTCGCCCCGTCGCGCGAAAGACGTCGTGCTGACACAAATTGTGACCAACGAGATTGCTTACGCGGAATCGCAACTGCCTGTTGAAATTACGCTCTCCGCCGTGGGCTATGCCGGGCGCACGGCGCGCCTACGAGTTGAAGACGCAGCCGGAATGCTTGCCGAGCAGAATGTTGTGTTGCCTGCCGACAATACGCAGACAACCGTTCGATTTAATGTAACGCCGCGCCAGCTTGGAATGAACAAGCTCACAGCAAGCGTTGCGCCGCAACCGGGCGAGACTTCTGATTTGAACAATCGACGCGCCGCATTTGTTCGCGTGCTTGAATCCAGGATGCGCATTTTGATAATCGCAGGAGCGCCTTCTGCGGAATATGAATTCGTCAAACGCACGCTGGAGGACGACAAAAACTTCACCATCGATGGTTTTGTTCAAAAACCCAGCGGCGGTTTTTATAGCGGCAAGACGCTGCCGGCTCAACCGGCTGCGTGGAAGGAAGTTGATTGTCTCTTTTTCATCGACTTCCCAAGAAAAGATACAGACGCGCAGGTAATAACTGCGTTATTGGAAAATTTGACGGCGGCGCGAAAACCGCTTTTCTGGATCGCCGGGCCTGATCTTGATCCGGCGAAGTGGTGGAGTTTTCAGAATTACCTCCCATTTTCTTCCCGGCCGGTGAAGGGCGCAGAAAGATTAGTGACGATGGCGCCGGATGCCATCGGGATGTCGCACCCGTTGGGTCGTTTTGCCGAATCGCCGGAGGAAAATCGCGAATTGTGGGAAAATGTGCCGCCGATTTTTTCGTCGCTCACGAACGTGGCGCTGCGCAGCGGCGCGCAAGTCGTCGGCGTTTCTGACCCGTCGTCTGGCCGCGCTTCCATGCCGTTGATGGTTGCCCAAAAGAGCGGAAAGACAAAGTGCATCGCCATTCTTGCGCATCAGCTATGGCGTTGGAATCTCAAGCTCGTCGGCATCGGTAAAGAGCCGATTGCTTATCGACATATCATTATTTACGGCGTTCGCTGGCTGGTCACGACGGAAGATACGAAGCTGGTGCGTTTTTCGACGAACAAACTCATCTATCGCGGCGCAGAGGCCGTGGAAATGAGTGCGCAAGTTTATTATGAGGACTATCGTCCGCGCACAGGCGCCAGAGTTTCGGCGCATATCTCTGGTAAAGGCTTTGATCGAGAAGTCCTGTTGGAAGAAATCGGCGATGGCCTTTATCGTGGAACGGTTGCGAGCTTACCCGGAGGTGATTTTGAATTGCGTGGCCGCGCTGATTTAAATGGGCAAAGGCTCGGCGAAGATGCGTCAAAGTTCTCCGTTGAGCCTTTCAGTGTGGAATATCTGACGACTGCAATGAATGAGAGTGTCATGCGCAAGATATCCGAAGTTTCTGGAGGGCAATTTCTTACAGCAGATAGCCTGGATGCGTTTGCTGCCAAAGCGAATTTTCCCGAAGAAAAGGTTGAAAGTGGTCGTGAAATAGCGGGATGGGGAAATCTAAACATACTTGTTGTTATTGTGCTTGTGCTCGGAACCGAGTGGTTTCTGCGAAAGCGAAGTGGAATGCTTTGATCGGGAATTTAGGGTAATGATCGGGGGTGGTATTGGCAAAGGTATTAGGCCAGATAAATTTTCCTCCAACGATTTTGATGTGGATAGCGTGTGGATAAAATTCTTAAGCAAATTGCCTATTGCTTTATTTCATCGCCTGAAGTTATTCAACTAAAGATTGCGTAAATGCAAAGCAATTTGCATAGAGGCTATATTTCGCTTCTTAAATGAATTTTTATAACCCCTTTTCTTCTATAAAAACAAAATCTTATCTTTCCTATCAAAGTACCGACTACTGCTTGGGTCTAATTATTTGTCGAGATACAAGAAAAAAAATCCATATGCGTGGCTTTACATTTTCATTAGGACTCTTTAATAGATCATTTAAGATTACTTCCAGACAGTGATGTATAAGATGTGGATAACTTCGCCGATTGCCGAATAATCGAGTAACATTGATTTTTCAAATAATGAACGCTGATTTATTGATGAAAAGGATCTCTCTTAACATGTTTTTGATGTTGACTTTGACTTGTATTTTGGCTAAATAGCATCGCCGAAAATAAAAAACTTTCTTATGAAATTGCCAATGAAAAAGCTCATCAAGCTCGATGGAAGAATCGATCAGGCCGCTCACGATTGAGCCGTTAAAACTTCTGCTTGGCCTGCTCATGTCCCTGATCCTTGCTGTTTCATCTTTCCTTTTGAAACTACTTGATAGTGGCGGATGCATCGCTTTGATGTTTTTGGGTACGATAGTCTTCGGCATAGGTGGTTGGCCGTTCAGTGTGCCGATTCTCTGTTTCTTTAATATTCTCAAGTCTTCTTTCCAAGATTTCAGAATCTCGACGAACGGAGATTCATGCTTCTTTTCAAAAAAATAGCCGTCGTGACGCAAACCAAGTATTGGCAAACGGGGGCATAGCGACGGGCTTGATCGTCGTTTGGTTGATCGTGCCCAGACCGATTTTTTATTTTCTCTATGTCGGTGCTATAGCCGCCGTCGCAGCCGATACTTGGGCAACGGAGATTGGCGTTTTAGGAGGGCAACGCCCACGGTCGATCAGAACGTGGCGGCTCGTACCGCCTGGAACTTCGGGAGGCATCACTACCGTCGGTGTTTTGGGAGCAATGGCTGGAGCATCGACGATTGCAGTCGCAGCGTGGACGACGCACCCCGCTAGCCCGGGATACGAATTCGGCGGCCTTGAAATTTTGATACTGAGCGTTTGCGGAGTGCTCGCGCATTTTCTCGATAGCATGTTAGGGGCAACGGTTCAGGCACAGTATCTTTGCACGGAATGCGGCAGCAGCACCGAGCGATTGAAACACTGCCAGGGTTCCAATGGCATTCTTCATCGCGGTTTGAAATGGATAGATAACGATGTTGTCAATAGTTTGTGCGCGCTTGGCGGCGCTCTGCTCGTGTTGATGATGATCTAATTCTCGAAGAATGACTCAAAAATGATTCGCGCGTCCACCAAATGGCAAACCGCCCGGCGTCGACCGAAAATGATTTTGATCGTGCTGGGTATGACGATGATTTATGTCGCATACTCCTATCTCGGCGGCAGCTATGGATTCTATAACCTGTGGAAGCTGCATCGGCAAAAAAGCGCCCTGCAGGCCGAGCTTGCGCAGTTGCAGGCGCGCCAGGACAGCTTGAAGCGCGAGATCACCCGTTTGCAAAGCGATACGACCTACATCGAAGAGCTGGCGCGGGAAAAATATCATATGGGAAAACCGGGTGAAGACATTTACATCGTCACCCAAAAAGAGAAGCCATGACGACTTCCATGCAGCCGGCATCCGACGGCATTGGCAAAAAAATACGCGGGTATTTTTTTACGGGACTTCTCGTGCTGGTGCCGATCATTCTAACCATCATCATTATTCGCGAGCTTTTTCTTGCGATTGACAGCATCTTGCGGGGCGCGGTGGTTGCCGTACTCCGAACACAGTTCGGCATGGACCTCGCCGAAGCGCAAATTCCCGGCGTCGGCTTCGCCACGCTGCTTCTGCTTATTTTTTTTACCGGCGTCGTGTCTCGCCAGTATTTTGGCAAGCAGCTCATCGCCGTTGGCGAGAAGGTGGTAAACCGCATTCCATTGGTAAAAGGCGTGTACGGCGCCATGCGACAAATCAGCGAGGCTTTTTTCACCGAGCAACGCCGTGTGTTCAACCGCGTCGTGCTCATTCGATTCCCCCACCGGGATTGTTATTCCATCGGATTTACCGTGCAGGAGAACAATCAACTGATCAACGAAATGATGCCGGGCGATCTCATCGCGGTTTTCAGGCCCGGCACCCCGAATCCGACCTCGGGGTTCTTGCTTTTTGTCCCGCGCGAAGAAGTGATCAATCTCGATATGTCGGTGGAAGACGCATTGAAGATGGTCATTTCGGGAGGCACGATTCCGCCGTCGAAAGCGGCGCGGGCGCGTGAGGATCAAGCGGACATCCTGGAAAACTTTCAGACAAATGTGACTTGATGAGAATTGCGGCCTATCAACCGCCGGCGCTGCTCATCCTGCTGGCCACGGTTTCGGCAGGGCAACCGGCCTCTCCGTCGGGATCTGATAGTCTGCTGGCGGCGAGAGTCACTTTCTCTCGGACGTTGGACATCTACGATTGGCAGGCTCGCGCTTCCTACACACAGAGGTTTTCGCCAAAAACGGTTTTTCGTTTTGGAGAAAATTTCTTATCTTCCCTGCACCGCTTGCGCGACAGCGACAAGTGGAGGGATGATCAGAGGGCGACGATGGGAATGGAATTTTCTCTTTTCGGCGCGCCGGCGCAAGCACGGCTTTACTCGCGCATTTTTCGCGATCGAATTTCTTTTTTGAACAGCGATCACCAAAGTAGCGGGGCCGAGCTGCGATTGCAGCGAACGTTGTGGCGGCGTTTTGAGATAAAGCCGGGCGCCGGTTATCGCTGGGAATCGAGATTGGAGCAGGTTGACAGCGCCCCGCATTTCGAATTCGGCGCGTACTTGCCGCCATCGAGCTGGGGAGATTACACACACCAGCTTGATGCGTATGCAGCTACGGAGCGCTTTCCGTCGCGCAAAAACGAAGACGTCCGGTTTAGCTACGGCTTAGCGCGGCAGTTTTACACCGACACGAGCGATTCGCTCTTTCTCAATTTCGTCCATTATCGGCGCGACAACTTCGTCAGCGAGCAAGGACGAATTCGGATTGAACGCTTGAGCAAGCGCACCCGCGGCGTGGAGAATCGATTGCGTTACCGCATCTCCGATAAGGGGCGGCTTGCGCTTCGCACGCATCTTCAAGAAAGTGTCGTCGCCATCAGCAAACTACAGCCGGATAGCTCGACGAGCAGCCAGGACAACTTGCCCTCTCGCGAATACGACGATTTTCAAGTCCAGCATGTTTTGGCGCTCGATTGGCAGTGGCAAAAAGTTTCAACGGGTTTCGAGCTTCGTTACGACCAGCAATCCATAGACAACAACTCGAGCGGCTCCAGGCCATTTTCATCCCAGTTTGGTATCGTCCGTTACAACATCAGAGATCGTTCTTTTTCAATCGCACAGCGGAGCGCGTGGCAGGTATCGAAGAATGATTCGCTTGGCTTTAGCGGCTCGATGGCGCGATTTGCGCGCGACACCTCCGATAAGAACCGCCCGGACAGTTATGACAATTTTCGTGCGAAATTCAGTCTCACCCATCAACACAAATTTCGCCCGGGATTTGCCGTGAGGTGGCAGCTTAGCGGGTATGCCGATCATTTGGTTTATCTGAAAAGCGCTTTTTCGGCAACGAACAATTGGACGCGTATTTTGCAATTGGCGCCGCAGCTGTTACTCCGATTGAATGAAAACTTTCAAGCCAGCCAGCGGTTCGGCGTACGCGCTCATTACGTGACTTATGATTTTGAGGATTTTGCCGGCGCGCCGAAGAGCTTTTCGAGCCGCACGTTCTTTGCAAATGATTCTTTGGCGGCGCGTCTATCCCCGCGATCGAGCGCTACGTTATATTACACGCTCGAGATCGAAGAGCTTGGCGCCCTGAATTGGGACGACTTTACCACCCGGCCACAGCAGAAGCGAACCCGGCATTGGTTGCACATGATGTTCGACCATGCCGTGTCGCCGCGTTGGAGATTTTCTCCGGGTGTAAGTTTCTACAAACAGACGCAATGGAATTATGAAATAACTGCTGCCGGTGCGCAACGCCGCCGAGCGGCCGCGCTGACCAGCGTCGGCCCGTTTGTCCGCATCACCTATGAACGCGCTCCTCGCGCGCTGTTGTATTTTCAGGGCCAGCAGCAAATGGTTTTTTCTCCTGGAAAACGAAAGCAAAACCAGTCCTATTTTAACTTAACCGTGCAGTGGTCATTCTAGCGAGGGATGATGGCAGGGAAAAAGAAAAGCAAGGAATTCAACTTGGTGTTTCCAAGCCAGGTGGAATACATTGAAAAAGTCGAGGGGCTGACGGAAAAAGCCTGCGCCCATGCGAAATTTTCAGAGGACGAAAGAGACAGCATGGCGATTGCCGTGACCGAAGCCGTCAACAACGCCATCCTGCACGGCAACAAAAAGAATCCCGTTAAAAATGTTCATGTAAGCATAACCGCAACCACCGATGCGGTGCGCGTGGTGATCCGCGACGAGGGCGACGGCTTTAATCCCCAAAAGATTGACAATCCATTGGAGCCGCAAAACCTTTTGAAGGAAAGCGGTCGCGGCGTTTTCATCGTCCGCTCTTTGATGGATGAAGTCTCGTTCGATTTTTGCCAGGGCGGAACCGAGATAACATTGGTTAAAATCAGGAAGAGCTGAGAGCTGAATCGCGCCTTTAAAATAGAGAAATCCATCCGTCACGGGTGGCGATCATTCAGGAGGTATCCATTTGAAAGCGAAGCCATTCATTCATTTGAAAAAGGTTCTTCCAGAAAGACGCCCTTTTTAGCGGGAAATCCACCCACGGCTGAAATATTACAAAACAGATAAAATTTTCCTTGCAAATCTTTCAAGATTTTCTACATTTGTGCTCTGATTCGAATGGACAGGTTGCTGGCCGGAGGTTGTTTTGAGGAAGACGATACAATTCTTTGCCGTGGGAACAGCTTTATTTTTTTTACCCACCGCGATCAAGACCCAATGGAATAACTATCTTCCGTGCGATGGGCAAATTGCCTGGGCGGAGCTTGCCTTTTCCGGGCAAAGCGTGGAGCTGGTATGCACGGGCAGCTTCACCGTCGAAGGCTGGTTGTATTTGAATCAATCCGATTCGCCGGTGAGCATGCTTGCCGTGCGCGGACCGGATGAAGCGTTGATTTATCGGCTTGGAAAAGAGAGCGGCGATCTTTTTTATTTTGAAGTAATCGATTCGCGCGGCGAATCGCGACGCGTCATTGCCAATGAGGGCGCCCCCCTCGGTCAGTGGATGCATATTGCCGGAGTGCTTTCGAAGCGTGACAACGATCTCGATGAGATGAGTCTTTATCTGAACGGAAATCGTCGAGCCTTCTCGCGCCAAGAGATCGATCTATATGCTAAAGAGAGCGGTGAGACGCAACGAGCGATCATCAGGTTGGCCGGCGAGCCGGGGACCGAGATTTTTTCCGGCCGTCTCGATGAAGTGAGAATTTCCTCGTGCGCTCGCTACACCCAACAAGAGATTGCCTCATTGGATGCCGCTTTTTCCGTCGACGCGGCGACGATTGCGCTTTGGCATTTTGACGAACCTTTCGGAACCCGGGCCGTGGCCGACGCCTCGATACACGGCTTCGATCTTACTCTGACGAAAAGCGCCGCGATCTGGCCGCTGGCTTTGGATGCTTTCAGCGTGCGCGGTTATGGCAACGGCACGCTCCTATTGTCGTGGCAAACGAAAAATGAGCGCGAGTTGTACGGCATCGAAGTGCAGCGCCGCAATGCGCTGGAGAATTTTGAATGCGTAGGTTTTTTGCCGGCGCATGGAGCAGCGGGCCAGAAATTCGACTACCGCTTCACCGACATGCCGGAGACGGATGGCCGTTATTATTATCGCCTGAAGATGTTGAACGCCGCGGGCCACTATCGCTTTTCTCAGGAGGTCGGTGTTGATTTTGTAGCGTCTGCAAATTAATTCATCCACTGCTTCGGCATGATGGAGGCCAAGCCCAACGACAGGGTGTTGGCCTTTTTTTTGATCTTTCTGCATCCGGAGAACAAATGCGAAAGCACATAAGCCGCTTTCTCTTCGCCGTCGCATTGATTCTGTGTTCATGTAATCAAGAAACGGAATTGCAACGGCTGGTGGTGTATTCGCCGCACGGCAAGGAATTGCTCACCGACATGGCTTCGCAATTTGAGAAGGCCAATCCGGGTGTGCGCGTCGAATGGCTCGATATGGGTTCGCAAGACGCCCTTGATCGAGTACGTTCTGAGAAGACAAACCCACAGGCAGACGTGTGGTGGGGCGGGCCATCGCCTTTGTTTATTCAAGCGGCGCGCGAAAACCTGTTACAGCCTTATCGCCCGACATGGGCTTCGGCAATCGACTCTGCATATCGAGACATGAATGACTCGTGGTATGGCACTTACGTCACGCCGGACGTCATTATGTTCAATAGCGAGAAGCTTTCGCGCAACGAGGCCCCGAAAGATTGGGATGATTTGCTCGATCCCAAATGGCGCAACCGCATCGCCCTGCGCGACCCGCTGGCCTCTGGCACCATGCGGGCGATTTTTTTTGCCATGATTTATCGTCATCATTCGGCGAGCGGCTCGCCGGCGGAGGGACACGATTGGTTGCGCCGCCTCGATGCGAATACGAAAACTTATCTCGCCAATCCGACGCTGCTCTATCTGTCGCTCTCGCGCGGCGAAGCTGATTTAACGCTGTGGAACCTGCCGGATGTTTTTCTCCAAAGAGAGCACTACGGCTATCCGTTTGACTATGTTCTGCCCGCGAGCGGCGCGCCGATGGTGACGGAGGGTATTGCGATCGTTGCCGGCGCAAAGGCGGCGTCGCTTGCGCAGAAATTCTATGAATTTGTGACCTCCCAAGACGCCCTCATCTTTGCAGCGAAGAAATATTATCGAATTCCCACCCGCGCCGATTTGGACTTCTCGAAAATTCCCGCCGAAATGGATGCCCGCCATTTCAAAGCGTTACCGCTCGATTGGCGCCTGTTCGCCGACAGCTCGAACGCATGGATGCAATACTGGGATGCGAACATTCGACATCAAGGCAAAAGCCAGTAGTCGTAAGCGGATTGAGCAGATAAAGCGGATAAATGAAAATGAACATGAGAAAAACATGGCCGCTGTTCGTTTGCAGCACCTGAACAAAACTTTTGGCGACACAATCGCCGTGCGGGATTTGTCCGTAGAAATTAGAGATGGAGAGTTTTTCAGCATCCTCGGACCCAGCGGCTGCGGCAAGACGACGACCTTGCGCATGATCGCCGGTTTCGATACTCCCTCCTCCGGCTCAATTTATTTTGACGAACGCGACGTAACAACTGTGCCTGCCAATGCAAGAAACACCGGCATGGTCTTTCAGAATTATGCCCTCTTTCCTCACATGACGGTTTACGAAAACGTCGCATTTGGTTTGCGGGCGCGGAAGATGAGCGCCGGCCTGATGCAGGCACGAGTGAAAGAAACCCTCGCATTGGTTGGTATGGAGGATTTTCTCGCTCGCCCGGTGACCCAGCTTTCCGGCGGACAGCAGCAACGCGTCGCTCTGGCGCGAGCGCTGGCGGTGCAGCCTTCCATCCTGTTGCTCGACGAGCCGCTGTCTAACCTCGATGCTCAACTGCGCCGCAGCACCCGCCAAGAATTGAAGCGACTTCAGCAGCGTTTGGGAATCACAACCATTTATGTGACGCATGATCAGGAAGAAGCGCTCTCGCTCTCCGATCGCATTTTAGTCATGCATCGAGGCGAGGCGCAGCAAATTGGCGCGCCGGAGAAAATATATTTTTCGCCCGCCAGCGCCTTGGTAATGAGTTTCATCGGCAACTGCAATTTCCTCAAAGGCCGGATTTCTGAAATCGATGGTAAGCTGATTTGGGTAAGCGGCGAGGGTTGGAAACTGTTCGTGTTGTCATCAAAAGCGCGTGGGGAATTCAAACAAGGCGATGCCGTGGTCGTCGCATTCCGCCCTCATGATGTGACGCTCCACGCCGGCGCCTCCAGCCGAAATAATCAGGTGATGGCGCGATTGCAGTTTGCCGAGTTCTTCGGCAGCTATTGGGAGGCGACGCTTTTGCTTGGCGATCATCTCTGCCGTGCTCATCTCTCGCCCGAGGCGGCTCATGCACTTGACCTGCACTCGCCTTTCTATGAAAAGCAACTGTGGCTGAGTCTTCCAAATGAGAAGATCAACATATTTGCCGAATAATTCGTGACCCTCTAAGAAAGTCCCTGGAAGTGCGCCATCGCACAGTGGTCACCATTTCAACTCGAAGAGCGGTTGTTGATGCAACTCTGCGCTTATACTATGAAGTCAAGCACGGCGATGGTGAATGGTTGGAAAGCGATCCAAGCCTGGAAGTCGTTGCGCAAATCAAGAGTATACAAAACGAAGTCAAGCGCTCTTTAGCGCGAGTCATGCAACAAGAGTTTTGAAGGCAGCCCAAAATTTGAAGTGATCGGCTCTTCCTTCTGCAAGACCATTTTCCCTCCACAAGATAAACCGCTGGATTGTGCTCGATTTTTTTTATATTTCCCCCGCTATAGCCTTTTTAATTTGCGCAAGCAAAGTATTAAACGCCATCTCCATGGATCGCGACATGGGAATCTCTTCAGCATTCGATAACGCACTCGAGAGAATCTTTTCAGAGATCAAATTCGACGAACCACTCTCGCGTCACACCACCATTGGCGTCGGCGGGCCGGCGCGGCGGTTTGTGACGGCGAACACCTCGGAGCAACTCGTCGAAGGCATTCGACTCTGCAAGTCTTTTGACGTCCCATTTTTCATCCTCGGTTGGGGAAGCAACCTCATTATTTCCGATTCAGGATTTCCCGGTTTAGTCATTCAAAACCGCGCGCAAAGCTGGAAGATTGTAACCGACGACTCATCAAAAAAAAATCAAGCCAAAACACAACCGCGTTTGACGCCGGTGGGAGATAAATATTATCAAGCCGATGATCTGGAATATTCAGAAGAAGATGATCCGCCGGCGCTTGTGCAAATCGACAGCGGCGCGAAGATCGATCCGCTTATAAAAACTCTCTTGCAGAACAGCATTACGGGCTTGCAATGGTTTTCCGGCATTCCCGCCACGGTCGGCGGCGCGATTTACATGAACATGCACGGCGGCTATCACTACTTCGGCGATCTGGTTGTAAAGGCAGCGTTGATTAGCGACGGCGATATCAAAGAAGTCGCTCGCGATTATTTTCGATTTGACTACGACTGGAGCATTTTGCATGAGACCAAGGAACCGATCTTGTGGGCGCAATTACTTTTGCGCAAAGGCGATGTCGAGCGCGCGAGAGTAACGGCGCGCGAATGGGCGCGACGAAAATCTCTTCAGCCGCAAAATTCCGCAGGATGTGTTTTCAGGAATCTAACCGAAGAAGAGCAAAGCAAATTGAACCTGCCGACGCCGTCCATCGGCTACGTCGTCGATCAGCTTTTGAAATTAAAAGGCGAGCGCCGCGGCGATGCGATCATCTCCCCGCGCCATGCGGCTTTTATCGAAAATCTCGGCAACGCGCGCGCGACAGATGTGAAAATCCTGATCGATGTGATGCGTGAAAAAGCAAAGGCCGGGCTTGGACTTGATCTCAAGCTCGAAGTGGAGTTTATGGGAGATTTTTGATGCGTCCTTAGGCAAAACGATTTAGGGCAAAACCATGGCCAAATTTGTTATCGAAGGCGGCAAGAAATTAGAGGGCGAGATCACCATCTCCGGCAACAAAAACGCCGCGTTGCCGATTCTCGCCGCAACGATACTCACCGACGATGAGTGCGTCATTGAAAATCTTCCGGCGATCAAAGACGTGGACACCATGCTGGCGCTGCTGCGAGATCTGGGCAAGACCGTCAATCGATTGCACGGCAATCACGTCTTGATCAAGGGCGCTATTGCCAAATCCGCTCCCGATCGCGCGCTGGTCGATAAAATGCGCGCCTCGATTCTCTTGTTAGGTCCATTGCTTGCGCGCTCGGGTGAAGCAACGCTCGGTCCGCCGGGCGGATGCGTGCTTGGCCGCCGCGCCGTGGGCACGCACTTCGATGCGCTCTCGGCGTTGGGCGCAAACATTATAACCGACGGCGATAACTACGAGGCAAAGATCGAAAACCCGAGGCCGGCCGATATTTTTCTTGACGAGGTTTCGGTCACCGCCACGGAAAATGCGCTTTTGCTCGCGGCATCGATTCTTGGTGAGACGAGTATCGACAATGCCGCGTGCGAGCCGCACGTTGGAGATTTGGCAGAAGTGTTGAAGAAAATGGGAGCCTCCGTGCACGGCGCCGGTTCGAATTCGATGACCATCTCGGGGAGTAAACGTCTTCGTGGCTTCACCCATCGCATCGTGCCGGATCACATCGAGGCCGGCACGCTGATGATCGCCGGCGCCTGCACGCAGGGACATCTCATCATCCGCGATGTGCGGCCGGCGCATTTGCGCATGATGATGATCTACTTCGAAAGAATCGACATGAAGTTCAGATTGATCGATGATATCTCGTTGGAGGTTTTGCCCGCCGAGCTGATTTCCCCGTCGCGGAAATTTCAAACCCGGCCCTGGCCCGGCTTTCCGACGGATTTGATGAGCCCACTGATCGTGCTCGCCACTCAGGCTCGAGGCATAACACTCTGCCACGATTGGATGTTCGAGTCGCGAATGTTTTTTGTCGACAAGTTGATCGCCATGGGCGCGAACGTCACGCTCTGCGATCCGCATCGTGTGCTGGTGTATGGTCCGACACAACTGCGCGGGCAAAAACTCAGCAGCCCGGATTTGCGCGCCGGCGTGGCGCTAGTCATCGCGGCGTTAGTGGCGAAAGGAACGAGCATCATTGAAAATGCCGAATTGATCGATCGCGGATATGAGGACTTGATTCCGCGGCTCCAAGGGGTAGGGGCGAAGATCGAGCGGCGGGAGTAAAAATGGATTGCTGGATTGTTGGGGTAATGTAGGACAGACCGGTTTTTTTTGGTAGTCACTTCTTTTTCTTCTTCCAATAAAAATATACCGGCAGCCCAATCAAAATAATTCCCGCCCCGATCGCCGCATCGCGCGGCGCTTCGATGATCGTGTTCGCCACCAGCCAGATTGAAAAAAGTATGAACACAATCGGCGTAACCGGATAGCCCCAGGTTTTGTAGGGCCGTTGCATCTGCGGCGAGGAGCGTCGCAGGATGATGACTGCGCCGCACGACATGGCATAAAAAACCCACGACGCGAATACAACGTAAGTAAAGAGTTGATCATAACTGCCGGTCATCGCCAGCACGCAACCCCAAATACCCTGAACGATGAGCGCCGTCGTCGGTGTGCGGAAGCGCGGATGAACATGCGCCATCGATTTAAAAAATAATCTAGCCTTGGACATGGCATAAGGAATTCGAGCGGCAGTAAACACAATACCGTGATTCGCTCCCAATGTTGAAATGAGGATGCCGATTGTCATCAACGCGGCCCCCGCAGAGCCGATGATGATCGTCGCGACGTCCCAACCGACCAGCGGCGAGCTTGCCATTCTTCCAACCGAAAGCACATAAGTATAAGCCAGATTGACCACGACGTAAATCACGATGACGACGAGCATCGAATAAATGATGGAAAGCGGGAGATTGCGCTGCGGATTTTTTACTTCTCCGGCGACATAGGTGATTTCAATCCAGCCGTCGTAGGCCCACAGCGCCGCGACCATCGCCAAGCCGAGTGGCCCGAGCATTCCGGAGAACGATTGGTTTGGAAGCAGCGGCGAAAAATTTTCCGGCGATCCGCCCGGCAAGATGAAGCTGCACGCCACCAATGCAACGAGCGCCGCCAATTTAATAAAAGTAAATCCGTTCAGAACCCATGCCCCGAGTTTTATCCCGAAGCAATTGATAACGGTCAGCAAGATGATGCTGAGAATAGCGACGGCCTTTATCCCGGCGGCGTCGAGCTTTACAAAGTATCCGAGATAAGAAGCAAAACCCACGGCGATAGCGGAGATGGATGCGGTGTTGATGACAGTGAACGCCGTCCAGCCGTAGAGAAAACCCCAAGCCGGACCGTAAGCCTCGCGGAGATAAACGTATTGGCCGCCGGCTTCCGGCATCGCCGCGCCAAGCTCGGCAACTGAGAGCGCCCCGAGCAAACTGATGATTCCTCCAACAACCCAGACAAGAACGACTAACAAAGAACTCTGAGCGTGCAAAGCAATCGAAGCCGGCACAATGAAAATCGCCGAAGCGATCATCGTGCCGATGTTGATCATCGTCGAATCGAGCAGTGATAATTCGCGCCGCAGCTCCGGCGTCGCGCTTTCAGTTTCAGTCATCAGCCCTCTCAGTTTTCTGTAAACGGATTGAGCGATGGAAAACAAAAGCGGTTTTATCCGTTCAACCCGCTGAATCCGTTTACTATTATTCTTTGAGGTGGGGATTGACAAATCTTCGGATTTCAAGCTCATCTTTCCCGAGATTTACCAAGAGGCCGAGCTTCAATCCCGTTACTTTCAAATAGCTGAGAAGCTGCGCCTCGAAGCGCGGGTGAAGCTCCGCCACAGATTTTAATTCAAGAATGATCTTTTCGAAAGCGATCAAGCCAACTTTGTACTCATCAACTTTTTTGGTGCGATAGAATACGGGAAATAGTTTTTCGCTGACTGATGGAATGCCTTCCTCCGCAAAATCGACAATGACCGCTTGTTTGTACGTCTCCTCCCGAAAGCCCGGCCCGAGGTGATTGTACACACGAAACAGACTGCCGCGAATGCGATAGGTCAAATCTTCATAAATCAATTCACCCATGACGCGCCCTCCAAATTTTCTAAAAACTTGAATACCTTTGTAAACGG
>Ga0247727_10009280_pt1 | contig 17904 bp, 18 predicted proteins | sample WisWelCaveWW1625_FD_202498 | JGI IMG/M metagenome (GOLD analysis project Ga0247727, IMG submission 202498) | Biofilm microbial communities from Wishing Well Cave, Virginia, United States - WW16-25 | ecosystem: Environmental > Aquatic > Deep subsurface > Groundwater > Cave microbial mat | place...
CGGTCGCCTGGACTGTGTCAGTATAGTTACCGACTGCGCTATCCTGGCCGGCCGGAACCCGACCATAGATGGGGAACACCCGCGGATTCCTGTTGGCCGCAGGAGCCGGAGCAAATCCATTACCGCCGACGCCCGGATCGCCGAGTCCCCATACCGTCGAGAGTGTGTTTTCTGAAAACAGTTCATAATCCAAAAAATCGGCTACGCCACTCTGCATCGCGCGCGTAGTTGCCACCGCACTGGCTGCATGGCCCCCGGGATTCAACTCGATCCACACTTGAGAGCCCTTCGTGCAAGTCACCGTCACTGATCCGTTGACATCCAAGTGTGTGGTCGCGTTCGCGACGATGGGATCGTAGTTTCCAAAATTGAGAGGGGCTGTGGAGATCGAACAGACGGCGGCAACCGCAGCACTGACGGGGAAGCTGCTGAACGCCTGTTGTGCGTGGGCGGATGGTGCGGACAGATAGAACACCGCGGCTGCGACACTCAACACCCAGAGCTGCTTTTTGAACTGTCTCATGCCTTTGCCTCCATTGTTTGAGTAACTACACGACCTGTCTTTTGAATCAGCGCAGGGTTGTGCAAGAAACATGACAATACGTTGACGGTCATTAGTTCCTGTTCTAGACCGTTGTAATGCAATGAGAAATGGACGATTCTGATATGTCTCGTTCGTTCCTGTTTAGGGAATACTGTCAATGCCCTGACAATTTATGGAGCGGGGACGAACAAATTTGTCATGCGCGAGCCGATTGATGAGGTTTGGAGGTACTCGCGATAGAGGCTACACGGTCACTTCGGGCAGGTTCCCTACCCGAAGTAGAAGTTGTTCGGAGGCGCGAGATTGGATGAAGGAGATCTAGCAGGCTGCGGAAAAACTATTGTGGCACAGCGGAAATTCAATGGCCCGCACATCTAAGGGAACAGGAGCACAGCGCGCAGGATGCTCAAAAAGGCTGTCCAGCAAGGCCGCAGTGAGCGAAGAGGCGAAGGCGTACGCTTCGGTACGTTGAGCTTCTGAGCGAAGCGAGAACGCCGCTGGTGGCCTTTTTCAGCATCCTGCTAGAAGTTAACGATGGCGACGACAGTATCCGTATAGTCACTGGCCGTCACATCTTGGGCTGGATAGATGCGTCCGAATATAAAGAAAGTCCGTGGCTGCTTGTCTTGCGCGACCGGTGGAACGAGCAGATTCTCCCCAGCGGTACCCCAGAGGGTTGTGTGGATCGCGTCCAGGTACAAATCATAGCTCAGGTAGTCGTCGCCTGTGACCTGCTTCATCGCCCTACTCGTCCCTCGTGCATAGCTCCCGTATTGCCCTCGGTCCAACGCAATTGTCGTCGCCATCCCCTTGCTGCAAGTGATGATCACGGAACTGTTCACATCTAACGGTTCAGTGGCATGGGTCGTGAGAGGATTGTAGTGCCCAAATGAGATCGGAGTTGTTTGGATCGTGCAGGTCGGATCGAGTGTGACCGTGACCCGGAAACTTGAAGATGCTGACCCCGCTGATGCAAGAGCCGGCACAGCCAAAATCCCCATACACAGAAGATACCGCCATGCAGCGCTCATGTTCATATCCACCTCTATCGGGAAGACGGCGCCAAACTTAACGAATCTTTGCGGATGGCTTCCTTTATCCGCGAATCGAGGGTACAAAGACAATCCTACGAATGGGGGAGCAGGGACTTCGTGCGGGGAATGTCCGACGCCGCTTACCTGAGAACAGGCAACCACGAAGCGGCGCGGGCGCGGTTCAGCAAATCACACCGGTGGCAATGTCCCTAACTCGGAGTAATTCCGGGCCTTCTTGAATAGTCGCTGGGCATCGAGCGCTGGTATCCTGAAACAGAGGTAGGAATCTCACGGTAAGCAGAAAAAGAGGTTGTCGGCCGCAGCAGTGGCAAAGATAACAGTTACATCGTCAAACACAACCGTTAATCGACTAGGTGAGACGACGCTATGCCAAACTCTGTCGCCCTTCAGACGTGAACGGACGGATGGGACACTGACGGCCCATGAGGACCGGGCCGTGATTCCTAATCCCGACACGCTAAAGAGGAGACGCATTCGTGGAATGCCAATGAGGTGAGGGAAGTGAACAAACCGATCGCGGCCGGTTACCGAGGCTTCGCCGATTCTTTATTCATCCCCGACGACGGTTGTAGGCCTGATCGCTTCCCCGAGGAGAAATCGCGAATGAAAAAGGCCGCAGCTTGAGCGCGCCGGGTCACTTTCATCTTCTGGAAAATGAAGCGGATATAGTTCTTCACGGTCTTATCGCTCAGCTCGAGCGATACGCCGATCTCCTTATTCGTTTTCCCCTCGGCCAGGAGCGCGAGGACACGCTGCTGCTGGATGGAGAGGGTCGTCCGCTGGGGCTCGGATGTCTCCTCTTTCTGCAGCCGCATGCGGGTCAAGAGCGGTTGAGTAATGGCAGGATCAAGAATCGACTGCCCCTGGGCCACGGCATGAATGGCTCGCAGCAACTCCTCGGCATTCACGTGTTTCAACAGATACCCGGACGCCCCTCCGACGACCGCTGCGAGCACCGCCTCATCTTCTTCATAGGAGGAGAGAAAGAGCACGCGCGTGCTGGGACAGGAATCCCTGATGGCGCGACAAGCGTCCGCTCCACTACCGTCGGACAAGCGGACGTCCATTAATACCACATCCGGTTTAAGGCGGCAGGATTCTACTACCGCATTCGTGACGGTCGTCGCTTCACCGACAACCTTGATGCTGTCATGAAGACCGAGCAGGGTCTGCAATCCCACTCGAACGACTTCGTGATCGTCCACGATCAACACTCTGATTGATTTCACATTAGGCTTGACCACGAGCTTCCTCTTTCATGAAGGTTTGTTTAGTTTATTTGGTTTGTCTGGTTTTTTGGTTGAACGAAACTAACCGGATGGATCAAATCAACCAGGTAAACCGAAGAAACCAAATAGACCAGATGAACCAGCCATGCCCATGTTAGCCCCACGATTCGACTGCCACGTTATTTATCAGGAACCATAATTCCTTTTGCTATTAATCGCAATGCGTCTAATCAGCTCTATCTCAGATCGTTATAGATATATGACTATGAATTGATTGCCTCTATAAATGCTGACATCCGATAACCTACGTATATTCACTTCTATCGCGGAATAGCCGCGTGAGACAGGTGAGGATTGATCTGGTTCATTTGGCCTATCTGGTCTGTCTGGTTCAACCAACAAACGAGACAAACCCGATAAACAAGAAAGGCCAGCCGGTCCTCGCGCTTCACGCTTCACGAACGACGTTTCAGGCGCGGGTTAAGATTCCGAGAGATTCTACCGACAAGAGCTTGGAAGCCAGGCGAGGGGCGAGTGGTAAGAGGCGAGAGGAAAGACATTCCTCGGGTTGCCCCTAGCCTCTGGCCCCGCGCCTCTCGCCCAAACATTGGCGCTTGCCGAGGCTGACCCTCGTTTCACGCTTCACACCTCACGGTTCACGGTTCTTGGGAGCAACATGGACGCAGCAATACGGCACCCTCACAACGTGGGAATGTCGGAGCAGGTCGAACAGGCCTTAGTCGAACGGATCGACAAGGATCGGATCGATCTCCCCGTGCTGCCACAAGTCGCTGGTCGGGTCATGGCCCTGGCGGGTGATCCATCGGCGGATGCAGCCCGTCTGTCAGCCCTCATTCACCAGGACCAGGCATTGGCGGCACATGTTCTGAGAATAGCCAACTCCCCCGCCTATATGCCTCGGACTCCGATTGCCTCACTCCAACATGCCGTCGCCATGCTCGGCGTGAATCAGTTGTCGGAAATCGCTGTCACGATTTCTCTCAAGGGTGGGGCCGTCAAGATTCCTGGATACGAAGCGGACATTCGGCAGCTCTGGCGCCACGCGCTGGCCAGCGGGGCCTACGCCAAAGAGATCGCGCGCATGCGCCGATACAATGTGGAAAGCGCGTACCTGTGCGGGCTCCTGCATGCGGTTGGAAAACCGGTCGTGCTCAAGACCGTCGCGACCATTGCCGCAGACATGCATATCCCGCTCGATCCCGGCGCAGTAACCTCCTTCCTCGACGGCTATCATGCTCGCGTGGGCATCTTGATCGCAGCTGAATGGGCCTTGCCCCCACAGGTGGCTGAGGCCATCGCCTATTATTGGATCTACGAGCAGGCACCCTCACATAAGCAGGAAGCGATGATGACCTGTCTGGCAGACCGGTTGGCAACATACGTACTTGTTCCCGATTCCTTCGATGACAGCACTCTTCGTGACCACACGGTCTTTGCTGACCTCAATCTCTATCCCAATGACGTCGACACCCTGCTCAGTCTCAAAGAGAAAGTGCTTAATCTCGTGGACACGATGGCACAATGAGTACAGTGATTCACTATGACATTGTGGTGATCGGGAGCGGTCCAGCCGGCCAGAAGGCTGCTATCCAGGGCGCCAAAGCGGGCAAGCACGTAGCAATGATCGAACGCGAGCCGGGTGTCGGCGGCGGCTGTGTGTACCGGGGTACGATTCCAAGCAAAACGCTCCGCGAGAGCGCCCTGCAAGCGGATCGGATGAAACGGTCTTCGACTGCACTGGATATGCGGATCCCTTCGAACATCATGGTCTCCACGCTGATGCGGCGCATGGACGAGGTTGTCACATCGCATGGCGACTATATGATGAACCAGCTGACGCGCAATGGCGTCACATTGTTCCATGGCCGAGCCCAATTTCGGTCCGACAGCCTGATCGAAATGCTGACGGTCGACGGCATGAAACAAACTCTCACCGCCGACACAATCGTCATCGCCACAGGATCCCGGCCTCGTGCGCCGGTCGAAATCCCCATCGACCATGAACATATTCTCGACAGTGATTCGATTCTCTCGATGATCTACCTGCCACGCTCACTGACCGTATTGGGCGGGGGCATTATCGCATTGGAATATGCATCAATCTTTGCAGCGCTTGGCGTGCAGGTGACCATCATCGATCGGGCCGATCGGCCCCTTCAGTTTTTCGATGCGGAACTCGTTCGCACGTTTGTGCAAAGCTTTGAGCAAGAAGGCGGCCGCTATTGCGGGGCGCAGGCGATTAGAGACGTCCGGTGGGATGGGATCTCTCAGGTCGTGACGACGCTCCAGGACGGGCAGGTGTTCACGAGCGATAAGATGCTCGTGGCCTTGGGGCGACAGGCAAATATTGAAGAACTCAATCTCGCCGCCACCGGCTTGACCGTCACTGAAAAGGGAACACTGGCCGTCAACGAACATTGCCAGACGGCCATTTCACACATTTATGGCGTCGGCGATCTCATCGGCCCACCCGGTCTGGCCTCCTCTGCCATGGAACAGGGCCGGCGTGCCGTGTGCCATGCCCTGGGTCTCCCAGAAGGACATGCAGCCGACATCATTCCCGTTGGAGTGTACACAATCCCCGAGATGGCTAGTATCGGACTCGACGAAACGGCGGGTCGGAAACGATATCGAGAGGTCATGATTGGCCGGGCAAAGTTTAACGAAATCGCCCGTGGTCAAATCTCAGGCATTCGCAACGGCTTACTGAAGATGGTGGCCGATCCGACAGGCGAATACCTCCTTGGCGTCCAGATTGTCGGGGAAGGCGCGACGGAACTGATTCATCTCGGTCAGATGGCACTTCAGCATGGGGCCACGGTCGACTCATTTGTTGAGAACATCTTCAACTTCCCTACCCTGGCTGAAACCTATCGCGTCGCAGCGCTTGATATCGTGGGCCAACGTCAAAAACGTCTGGCCTCGGCAGCCGCATAGACCACGCGAGACTGGCGGGAAAGGCGAGACGCGCGAGACGGACGACGATTCGCGGTTTTCGGAACTTTGAACCCCGAACTTCCAGTCGCGCTTTTCCCGCCAGTCTCGCCCGCCTCGCGTGAGTCGGGGGTCGGCAATTGCTGCAGAAGCGCTCATGAATAATGCGGGTTAGGTCGTGCCGACAATCCAACGGCAAGAAAGCGCGCGTCGATCACGTCGAGAATATGTCGCCGAAGCTCATCCCGAAAAGGCGCGAGACTCTCACCGTGAAGATAGCGATCGACCGTGCGAGGCAGCCGCCTCTTCCAGGCCTGGGCAGCCTGTCGCGCACCGTTAGCGGCAGGTCCTCCATGAACAAGAATGGTACGAACTTCCTGCTCGAAAAACCTCACATGCACTTCTTCATCTTCCAAAATCGAAGTCAAATCAGGCCGCAAGCCGGCTAACAGCCTTGCGAACTCCAATCCCAACGTTTCGTACCCGTAGAGATGCACCGCGAGGACCCTCCATTGACTGGGCATACGAGGAAGTGCCGTCTTGCCGTGCGAATTCGTTCCGAGCAGCAGCTCAAACTGCTTGAGGTGCTGCGCTTCTTCTTCCTCATGACGACGCAAGAACTGCAACACCGCGGGCGGAACGTCTTGCGCTTGCGCAGAACGTACCGCCCACAAGGCCATGGCTTCCGCCTTGAGGAATTGTTCCAGGATCGCCCGTTCGCAGGAGGAAGGAAGCAGAAGAGTCATGCGTCCAGTTTATCGGAACGATGGGGCGGAACCAATATGTTGGGGAGGCGCGGGACAGGCACTGCCGCGGCTCGACTGCCTTCGACAAGCTCAGGCCCCGAGCCTGTCGAGGGGAGCTCGCCGAAGTCAGACGGCAGAGCCAGTCCCCTGCCTCCGCAAGCGAGACGAGCGAGACTGGCGGGAAAAGCGCGACTGGTGAGACGGTCTGGAGGCTGAAGTGTTCGGATCCTCGACCTCAGTACCCAGCACTTCGTGTCCCGCCTGTATCGTTCACAATTCACGCGAGTCTCGCCCCTCGCGCTTGTCGTGCGCCGGGGGTAATGCGGCCTAGACACTCTCAAGACCATTCCTGTATCATCTCGCCCGGTTACGTACCATCCTCTCTGGCGGTGTAGCTCAGTTGGTAGAGCAGCGGACTCATAAGCCGCGGGTCCCCCGTTCAATCCGGGGCACCGCCACCAAACCGCACTTCGTGTCGGCCGCTGGCCTCTTTTTCGACGTGAAGCGTTGTTCGTGAAGCGCAAGAGCCGTGTACCGCGCCATCGTTTCACGAGGAATACGCTTTCGGGCGCTTTCGGGCGCTTTCGCAACGAACCTCCATGAATAGTGTTCCCTACTCACAGCACCCGCCTGCGAAGATCTGCCGCTGCTGAAAGGCACTCCAGCAGCGCTCACAGAGTTCGACGGTTGAATGGGTCGTCCCATCGAGGCAGGCAATGTGTCCCTGGACCATTGTTCCACAGTCAGTACAGGCGCCGGCGAGTCGTATGTCCGTCCTACGCTCTTGGATCAGCATGGGACTCGACCTTTCTGTTCGGACGAGCGCGCCGATTGCAGACGGCTGACATGAACTCCTGCCCGCCCTTGAGACTCGCCAGATTCCGCCATAGCCGAACCGGAAGTGGCTCCGCCTTGGCCCGATACAAATCCCATTGCATCTCGCGCAACTGTCCATTCAAGAAATCCACCGTTCGTTCCAAGTCGACGAGTCGCTCTGTCCCAAAGGACTTTCCTATTGAGTGCATCATGTCCTCCATTCTTTCATTAACAGGATGCTGAGTTGTGAGTTCGTTCCAGACAACTCAGAACCCAGAACTCCTAACTCAGAACTTCCCCCCTAGTCCGTGCAATGACGAATCACGCCGATGAGAATGCCTTCGATATGAAACGTATCTGAAGGTCTCACGATAATCGGCTGCATCGCCGCGTTCGCAGGATGCAGCTCTATGTGTGAGTCTTTCTTGAAGTAGGTCTTGATCGTCGCGTCATGATTGACCAGCGCAACGACGGTCTGCCCGTTCCTGGCCGTCTCCTGTTTCCGCACCACCACAAGATCGCCGGGGAGAATGCCATCCTCTTTCATGGATTCCCCTTTGACACGAAGCGCGAACGTGTTGCCGCCACGAAGCATACTCGGCGGCACATCGATTAATTCTGACTGTTGCACCGGTTCGATCGGCGAACCGGCTGCCACCATCCCCGCCATGGGAATTTCCGACGATTGGCCGAGTTGATCGATCGCCACTTTCACCATTCCAGGAATGCGCCGCATTCCCGCTTCATAACGCGCCACCGACACGCGCGTAGTATGCAACGCATCAGCCAATTGCTGTTGCGTGAGTCCCAGTTGTTCTCGCACTCGTTTGAGATCCGCCGGCTTCATGATGTAACCAATGGTTACATACCCATGAAGCCCCTGTCAAGCCCCGGCTTCGGACCCCTAATGATGAAGCAGAAAACCCTGTCTGGGGCAGAGCCTGTGCATAACCAAGTGAGAAACACCGCGGCAGGATGGGCGATCCATCACACCGACCCTCTAAACGGCAATGGATATCAAGCATTTGTTGTTTCTACTGGGTTTAACCCTTAGGACCACCATATCTTGTGGTGTTATCCACGATGAAACCAATGCCTTAATTCTAGGCAAAGTCGTATCTCGGATAGCGAAATATGGGCAAAATCCATTGAAGGAGAGACTTATGAACAGGGTTATCCACAGAAGCTGGGGAGAGGGCTTTGTGAACACTTTTCTTGACCCTTTATATACATATTTCTCGCATTTCCTACTCGACTTTTGTCTGTGCTCGGGGAGCGTGAATCGTTATTCTCGCGAGACTTGCAAGAAAGCGGGACGGGTGAGGCAGTCTGAAGGCTGAAGTGTTGGAACTTCGAGTCGCGCTTTTCACGCCAGTCTCGCCCGTCTCGCGGGCTAGCCCGATCGCGGAACCAGGTGCACTGCCCCGGCTTTGATCGCCGCCACAACCACTGAACCTGTTTCGAGACCAAGTTCCTCTCTGGCTCCCCTCGTAATCACCGCCCGCAGGGGAAAACCGCAATCGACCGTGACCGTCACCAACACGCCTTGCGGCAGCATCTCGGTCACCGGGCCAGACAGGTGATTACGCGCGCTGGTGACGCCGCTCCCCGACTGTTCGAGCAAGACATCTTCCGCCCGAATGCAGACGTACACAGCTGAGCCGTTCACGTCCGTTCCTAAGCCCTTCAGCGTCGTGCCGTTCACCAACACGGTCGCCAACCCATTGTCGTTCGCGACCACTTGACCCTGCACGACAGTCTCGATACCGACGATCTGCGCAACTTCCGCATTGGCCGGCCTGGAGAACACCTCCTGCGGCAAACCAGTTTGAAGAATCGTTCCACCCTGCATCACCGCAATTATGTCGCCCAGCATAAGGGCTTCGGCCCAGTCGTGCGTGACGACTACCGCCGGAATTGCAAGCTGCTTGAGCAGCGTGCGCAGTTCGCCGCAGAGCTTCGCGCGTGTCGGCGCATCCAAGGCCGACAGGGGTTCATCGAGCAACAAGAGCTGAGGTTGTCTGGCGATCGCGCGCGCAAGCGCTACCCGTTGTTGTTGCCCGCCTGACAACTGCGCAGGCTTGGCCTGTTCGAGTCCCTGAAGTTGCAACAAGCCGATCAGCTCACGGACACGCTCCCGTCGTACCTCAGCCGGCAGATCACTCAATCCATATTCAATGTTGCCGGCCACCGTATGCGTGGGAAAGAGCGCATAATCCTGCGGCATGTAGCCGATCCGCCGCGCTTGCGGCGAGAGGCGAACGTTGGACGCCGCATCAACCCAGGGCGTCGAACCGAACTGAATTCGTCCCTCTTCCGGCCATTCCAATCCGGCAAGACAACGCAGCAGGGTCGTTTTCCCGGATCCTGATGGCCCGAAGAGAATCAGGACTCGCGGAGGGTCCAGCGGGAGATCCAGCTGTGCAACAGCCGTAAACCGACCGGGAAAGGTCTTGCGGCAATCAACCGTCAACGTTGCGGCCATACCGCCCACACCTTTCGATTCATCGCATAGACCAGCAGCAACACGCCATAGGAGACTGCAAGCAACAACAGCGCCGTCTTGGCGGCCCCGGCATAGTTGAGCGCTTGCACCTCATCATAAATATCGATCGAGACGGTTCGCGTCTCGCCCTCGATGTTGCCGCCGACCATCAGGACAACGCCGAACTCTCCGAGCGTATGGGCAAAACTCAGCACTGCGCCGGTGATGAGACCTGCCGTAGACAGCGGAACAATTAGACGAAAGAAGGTCTTGAGCTTCGACACCCCGAGCGTCCAGGAGGCTTCGATCAACCGGCGATCGACTTGCTCAAAGGCTGCGGCAAATGGTTGCACCGCAAACGGCAGACTGTAGAGAATCGACGCGAGGAGCAGACCTTCGAAGGTAAAGGGGAGCGGATGCCCGACCACGTCGCTGTAGAATCGACCGACCGGGCTGTGCGGACCGATTGCGACTAGAATATAAAAACCCAGCACAGTCGGAGGCAGAACGAGCGGAAGCGCGACAACCGACTCGACCATGAACTTCCAGCGCCATTTCGAAAAGGTCAACCAGTAGGCGATGGGCAGTCCGACGATGAGTAAAACGGCGGCCGTAAGCAGGGCGAGCTTGAAGGTGACGGCAATCGCAATCCAGTTCATCGTAGCCCCGTCATGGTTTCGCACCACCTGGAACGATGAACCCATGGCGCGTCATGATGGTCTGCCCTTCGGCACCCTGGACAAATGAGAGAAAGGCTTTCGCGCTTGCTCTGTTCTTCCCACCCATGAGCATCACCGCGCCTTGTACGATCGGTGGATGTGTATCATCAGGAATTTCCCAATAGTGGCCCACTGCCTGCATCGGCGGTGCAAGCGCCAGCGACATCGCAATAATCCCGACGTCCGCCGCACCGGATTCGACGAACTGGGCGGCTTGAGAAATGTTCTCTCCGAGCACCAACTTGTCTTTGACGCGATCATAGACCTGCGCATGTTCCATCGCCGCGACTGCGGCACGCCCGTAGGGCGCATGCTTGGGATTGGCAATGGCGATTTTCTTGACCGTCGGCTCCCGCAAAACCCCCAGCCCCTTGGAGAGATCGAAATGCGAATCCTTGCCAGTCCACAAGACAATCCGACCTACGCCATAGGGATAGAGCGATCCCGGCACGGTCAGGCCGGCCTCTTCCAATTTCCTGGGATACGCGATGTCGGCGGAGAAGTAGAGGTCGAACGGCGCACCATTTTGAATCTGCGCATAGAAATTGCCCGAGGAGCCAAGCGTCAGCTTCACGCGATTGCCGGTTGATTTTTCGTACTCAGCGACAAGTTCTTTGAAGGCGAAGTTCAAATCTGACGCCGCTGCAATCGTGACCTCCTCTGCAGCCGCGAGGCTCACGCCGGTTATGAGGAACATACACAGGGCAATGATGACTCGAATCATCAGCCAACCTTGCTACAGTCTGACTCTCATCTGAAGATAAAAATAATCCGTATCTTTGTTCCCGCCAGCGGGTAAATTAGCGGAAGCAGGAAGCCGGTCAAAATAGGATCCCTTGAACCAATGATCGTACCCGACATCGAAGTCCATGTTGTTGCTGACGGCCCATTGCAGACGAAGTTCCAGATCATGCCCTAGAGAGTTTCCGGATCCCCCGGTGGAATCCCTCAAGCCGGAACTTCCGAAACTATCCTGGCTCTGAGCCAAATACCAGAATCGTTGTTTGAGCTGAATGGTCCAACCTTGTGCCGGTATCACGATCACCCGCCACCCTGGGGAGCTGAGGTTGGTTCTAAAAAATGGGCCGAAGGTTCCAGTCGGCATATATTCAAATCGTCGAGCCCCAAACAAGGTGTCGAACCCTCCGTTCCGGCCATCGCCAGGGTTACGATCTCCGCTGGCGTAATCGTAGTGAATCAGGAATCTGGGAGACCAGGGGGAATCAAACGTATACCCCAGATCCAGATGTTGAAAATGGGCGAAATGATCCGTGACCCCGCGGGTGCCGGTCTGCCAGGCACTCTCAAGTTCGTAATCCATCTCGCCTTGCGTGGGGTCTTTATAGAGACGAAGTCCAAAGGTGGAGTACGTACGATGGTCGGCAACGTCGGCCACACGCCGGTCGTTCAAGCCCAAGTAGTAGGCATCCATCTTGAGCCAGGGGATATGCCTGCTTTCCAAGTAGGTTCCCCAAAAAATGGACTTGCTGTTTTGCTCATCGAGTCTCACTTCGTCACGAATGACCGGTTCTACCAAAAACGCCCTGACCCGCCAGGTCTTGTCCTGGCCGATTTGCCAATGGACCCCATCGAACGCGTTTGAGGAATTTCGAAAGTCGTTTCGCGCGATAAGCCGGCGGCGGCCGAAATCCATTGTCATGCGTCCGAAATGCAAGTCGGTTCGCAATCCGCTTCCCCCAACATTGTCCAGGGTCAATGATCCGAGTAACTGCAAGATGTCGTACTCGTTGACCGTCGTGGTATCCCTGAAATCCCCACGCTCCCTGTCCAAATAGGCCCGCGCATCCTGCCCTTCAAAAAGAAATCGCAAGGGGCCGTTACCACCCAGTCCTACACGCAGCCGGGACCGGAGGGCGATTTGAGGATCCGAGCCTCCATTTCCAATGCTCTGGCTCGTTCGCCAGGGATGGTCGTACGATTCAAATCGGGTTCGGTTTTCGATACCCAGGTCCACCCAATCGGGCAACTTCATTGCGGTTTTCAAATACCGGCTCCATTCGAGTTCCTTCCGTTGATTGAGGACCGCATCGGCTGGTTCAATCCAGTTTTTTCCGGTTTGTGCGTCTGCCCGTTTTTTGATGCCATGAATCACATCAGAATAATCCGAACCGTTTTCTGGCGTGGTGGACGAGGGTGATACAGACGATGGCTCCGCGGCCAAAGCGGCGCCGGTCGCGAGCAACATCGCCATCCCTAACAGGATGCTGAAAAAGCCCGCCAGCGTAGAAAGACCGTTGTTTGGTTTCTTTGGTTTGTCTTGTTTATTTGGTTGAACGAAACTAACCAGATGAACCAAATCAACCAGATAGACCAGATGAACCAGTCCGATTACGGAGGGCCTTCCTTCAGCCGATACGCAGCGCATGGAGCTTTCCTGTTTGGCTGGTGTCATACCCTCCTAGCGCCTCGATCTCATTTCGAAAAGGGCGGCTGACGAGCGTCTCGAATAAATGGGCTAACGTCGGATGGGACTTCAGATAGGCTTTGGGAACCACGAGATCGTACCGAGCGGCTTGAAGCGGTACAAAGTCGAGTCCAAAGAGTTGCGCAGCGGATCGAATCCCGATCCCGACGTCCGCCTGACAGCTTGAAATCCTGCGCGCAACTTCGAAATGCGAGGCGACGATCGTGCCATAGCCCCTTACTTGATGATAATTGATTCCCGCCGCGCGCAACCGCTGATCCAGCAACAGCCTGGCCCCCGCCCCTTCTTCTCGATTCACGAGTGTGACCAAGGGATCGGCGACGTCGCTGACCGCGCGGATGGACTTGGGATTACCCGCTCGAACGAGCAAGCCCTCTTCCCAGGTCGCGAAGGTGACGACCTCATAGTTCGAACCTTTCAGCGCACGCCGGAGGAACGGCAGGTTTGATTCTCCGGTCGTCGGGTCGAAGAGATGCAGACCTGCGACATGCACCTCGCCCTGTTGCAAGGCCCGAAGCGCCGCCGTACTTCCCATCGTCCAGCCGACCAAGGAGGTCTGGTCCTTGCGCCGTCGCATGTGCTCACCTGCAAGGAAGATCGCCGGATCACAGCCTGCCACAGAGATTGCTTGTGCAATCGCCTGACGATCTCGCGAGAGTTTCACTCGCACCATGGCGCCCGATGCCTGACCATGCGCCTCGACGATATAGCCATCGGCAGGCACCATATACGAAAGCACCTCGCCCAACTCCGTGACAGGCCGCACGATTGTCTTCGAACCCACCGTCGAGACTTTGACCCGGATCGGCGAAGCCTTCGTGTCGTTTTGCGAGAGATGGCCGATGAGCTTGCCTTCAACAATGTCCTCCGCTGCGGCAAGGCTGAACAAGTCTTCAACCTGACATGTCAGCACCGACGCCAAGCGAAGCGCAACGACTGTCGTCGGCAAGTACAGATTCGACTCAATAGAAGAGATCGCTTGCCGCGTAATGCCTGCGCGTGTGGCAAGTTCTCCTTGCGAAAAGCCTTTCTGAGTACGGAACAATTTGAGGCGATTGGAAAATTTTGAAGTATTCTCGACCAGTTTCCTCGAAGTCTTCATAAGCAGTGTGTAGCAATTTAACTTGCTCTTTGTCAAGTATACTGGCTATTAAATTATAGATTTGCTGATAATATAGCCATTTTTAGCTGCAGAGCGTGCCCTTGCACCTTCTGTCATGGGTGATATCACCATTGACCCTCTCCATCGTCTTCTCTAGGATCGGGACCATTCCCCTGCCTCACTCCTACAATACGTACACTCGAAGGAGGCATACGATGCATATTCGATGGAGCAGCATCACTGCGCGGCTGTTCGGATCTTCATTGCTCACGTTCATGCTCACAGCGGCATATGCTGCCGTCGCAGACCAATTCGGCACACCCAAAGGGGATGAAGGTACGCGCATCTTCAAAGCCACGGAGCATCAACACTACAGTGGACAATTCCACCTTTCCGGGCAGAGAACCACTCTGATCGGAAGCGTGAACGATCGTGCACCGTGGGACCACCTCGACTATGCCGGCAAGCACCTGATATCAGTGCAGGGCTACATCGACATCCAGGTGAATGAATTCATGAACAGTGGTCAGGTCGTCGCTGAATTTGTCGAGGGCGCCGACCGGTATCGGATAGTCTTTGACCGGTTTGCCGCGAAAGCGCCGTTCCAGGATGAAGGCATTGCGACCAGAATCTATGAACATGGGGACTCCGGAAACGGCGATCCCTTGTATCCGAAAACCTGGCTGTATCTTGGTGGGTGGGGCACTGCCACGATGCACAAGAACGATCAGGTGCTCTACAAGGACTATGATGCCCATTTCATGGTCATGGAACGGTCCCGCGATCCCAAGACCCATGAGGTTCACTATCCCGTGAAGCGAATGCTGCCTGGGGGGGAAACCGATCCAGCCGGAATGGAAATCGATCTCTGGGTCCGTTCTAAAGAGCAAAATACAAACAACTTTCCACCCTTCGAAACCTTCGTCCATCTCTGTTGGGATGAAGTCACCTGGAAGTAACTCATATGAATCCGTCGGTGCTGATTGTCGTGAGTTTCTTAGCCTCCCTTCAGCTGGCCCTCGGGGCGGTGTTCGCTCAGGCAGAGACCGTCTCTCCTCCGTCTGCGTGGAACTTCGATCGTGAGCAGCCAGGCATCCTTCCCAGCGAATTCTTAATTGGAACTTTGTTTGATGGAAGGCCGGCAGGCGATTGGCAAGTCCTCGCGACTGATCGAGCCAAGAGTCCCCCATATGTGCTCGCCCAGCTCATGGCGAAGGGAGCCGAACATGCCTACAAAGTGGCGCTGATCAAGGAAGTCATCGCCTCTGACCTCAATCTTGAAGTGTCGTTCTTGCCGATCCAGGGACAGGCAGACATGGGTGGTGGCCTGATTTGGCGGGCGGCCGATGATCGCAATTACTACCTGGCAAGGGCCAACCCGTTGGAACAAAACATTCGAGTGTATCGAGTCGTGAAAGGCATTCGACATCTGTTACAAAACTTCGACCAGACGATTCACGTGAAGCAGTGGCACACACTGAGGGTCACCCATCAAGGCTGCCGCGTGAACATCTTCTATGACGACAAGCAGGTATTCGATCTCTGTGACAAGACCTTCCACGCCGGGATGATCGGACTATGGACTAAATCCGATGCCGTCACCTACTTCGACGATCTCCGGTTGCAGCATGTGAAATGAATGCTTCTGCGCAATCGCCGATGTTCAGGCGAGAGGCACGGGGCTAGAGGCAAGTGGCGAACACTTCCGGTCTGAAACACGGCTCTTTCCTCTAGCCCCTAGCCTCGCGCCCCTCGCCCCCTCCCTCACCCTCCCCCATAATATGGGGGAGGGAGGGGTGGGGGACGACGAACCCTCATGAATAATGCGGGCTAATGCCGTTCGCTTCTGGCGGAAGCTCACTTTACTTCTCATTGAGCAAACGATACTCTTTCATCCATGTTCCATCCTCCACCCCGAACAAGCTTGGATTTGCATCCGGAGGGATGTCATGCCAACCAACACCAACCTGCAACACATCTTTAGAAGGAGACTGCCATGTTACGATGTTTGTGCACATTGATTGTGCTCGCCGGTGTGTTCGGTGCGATACCGGTTTGGGCAACTCAACTCAGCCGGCCGCAGGTGGAATATTCAGCTGATTCGGTGATGCAAAATGAGGAAGGAACGATGGAACAACATGTCTACGTCACGCCCGCCAGGGAGCGCCGGGAAATGCTAACCGGGAGCGGCGATGGGGCAGTCCAGATCTTCCGGTATGACAGCAAAGTGATGTGGCAACTGATGCCGTCGGAGAAGATGTACATGGAACACTCGATGGGAAAAACCAAGGGCAATGACCCCTCGCAGTGGGATTTCGAGGAGACGGTGATGGGCGAAGAGGTATTGAACGGCATGAAGGTCACCAAGTACAAGACCATCGCGACCAGCACCGACGGGAAGAAGTACGGCGGCTTCTCCTGGCGGACGAAGGAAGGCATCTCTATCAAGACCGATCTGCTGTACAAGGAAGGGAACGAGAAGAAACGAATGATGACGGAACTCAAGAACGTGAAGATCGGCAGGCAGGACCCAAAGTTGTTTGAGGTGCCGGAGGGATTCACCAAGTTCGACATGGCAGGGATGATGGGCGCTGCGATGGGTCGGGACGGCATGGATCCGTCGACCATGCGCCGACCCGGCACCAATAGACCTCCGACTTCAAGACCTGGCATGACCACGCCGCCGGAGGATGTTCCTGCGAATCCTGAACCTGAGCCGCCTGCCGACGATCGGTCCGATATGCAGAAGGCCGGCGGCATGTTGAAAAAATTGTTTGGACAATAGGTACTTACATGAGCAGAATCGGGCGCGGAGGATCGCTCGTCGTCGGCATGGCCATGGCAGTCTTGCTATGCGGCGGCGGCGTCCGCGCCGGGGACCTTCCGGCCAGGCCGTCGATCAAGGCAGCCGCCTTGTATCTGGTCGATTTGAAGTCCGGTCGCATTCTCTTAGAGAAGGATGCGACCCGCAGGCTCCCGCCAGCCAGCCTCACGAAAGTGATGACCGCGCTGGTGGTCTTGGAAGCTGCGCCTCTTCACGAAATAGTGAAAATCGACAGCCGTGCGCTCGGTCATCAGTCGTCCCTCAAGTTTCAGGCTGGAGAAGAATTCCTCCTGCGCGATCTATTGACGGCCATGTTGGTCACCAGCGCGAACGATGCCTGCGAGGCGATCGCCTGGCATGTCGGAGGCGACGCCGACCGGTTTGTGACATTGATGAACGAGCGAGTTCGAACCTTGGGGTTGAAGAATACACATTTCGCGAACGCTTGCGGCTTCGACGCGCCCGGGCATTACTCGACAGCAGCGGATTTGGCCAAGTTGACGAAGCAGGCGCTGCAAGTGCCCGCCATTTCCATGATGGTTCGCACCGTCACGCGAGACATCGCCAGCGTGGACGGCAAACGGCAGGTCCCGCTCCGCAGCACCAATGAGCTGCTGCTCGATCCGGATGTGACCGGCGTGAAGACTGGATATACCAGCAAGGCCGGGCGCTGTCTGATCGCCAGCATGTTCAAGGACGGACATCAGTTGCTGCTCGTGGGATTGAACGTCAGGGATCGCTGGGAACAGGCCGGCAGCCTGCTGCGGTACGGCCAGGCGGTATTGCGGGCGGTCAACGAGTAGGGGCGTTACTGTCGCCCCACCTGATGGAGATAGGCGTCACGAAGGTTCTTCTGGGCGAGCGTGTAGTCGGGATCGAGCTGGGCTGCGGTGCGAAATTCTTCGATGGCGCGGTCCCAGTTGTCCTGCATCGCGTAGGCATGGCCGAGGTTGTTATGCGGCCTCGCTTTCTGTGGGGACTTT
>Ga0247727_10009281_pt1 | contig 17902 bp, 18 predicted proteins | sample WisWelCaveWW1625_FD_202498 | JGI IMG/M metagenome (GOLD analysis project Ga0247727, IMG submission 202498) | Biofilm microbial communities from Wishing Well Cave, Virginia, United States - WW16-25 | ecosystem: Environmental > Aquatic > Deep subsurface > Groundwater > Cave microbial mat | place...
CCGCGTCGCATCTGTGGCCGTGCCTGGCCGCGATTGCGTCGCTCGTCGCCGCGTCGTGGCTGACGTTGTGGCTGCTCACGAGTCAATACGCTCGCGTGCTGAGCGGCGGCGAACTGTTGGCAGCGCCAACGCGAGTGGGCGACGCGGCGACGCCGGCGGCGACTCGTTCGCGCACGGACCGATTCTGGTCGCTCGTTTGCTGGACGCGTAGCGAGGCCGCCGCCGCGCGATTCTGCTGGGCGATGGCCACACGCGACCACGACTTCAAAATGCGCAGCATCCCCAGCGTCGGCGCTGCGATCGGTTTCTTCGCGATCGGGATTCTGTCGGGTCAACTCATCGACCCGTTTGCACCGGCCGGGGCCGGCGGCGACGGAGCGTTCGCGATCATCGTCCCATATTTTCTCGTGATGGCCGTGCCCATCGTGGCAAACAACATGCTGCTGAGCCGCGAGCATCGCGCGGCGTGGATCTTCGATTGCGCGCCGATCCGATCGCCGGCCGTGTTCGTCGCGGGCGTCGGCACGGTGATTCTCTGGACGATGATCGTGCCCTTGCTCGCGGCGCTCGCCGTCGGTTTCGCGATCGCTTGGAAGTCGCCGCTGCACGCGGCGATACACTGCTTTGTGGCCCTGCTGCTTTGCCAGATCACACTCAAGCTCACGGAACTCGGCGTTGTGCGCGCCTGGCCGTTCTCGCGCCCCGCCGCGCGCGGTGAGGTGTCCGGCCGGACCACGCTGTTCGTTTCGGCCATCATGGCCGGCGCAACGGCGATCGGTCTGGTGCAGCGGCAGGTTTATCGCGAGCCGACGTCGCTACTGTTTTTCCTGGCGTCACTCGTCGTCGCGAGTGTCATCGTGTCGCTCTGGGCGCGATGGAAGATTTCTCGCCGAGCGATCGCGGCCAAAATGTAACGAGCGTTCACAACAGATTCGTCTGCAGTCGCGCTTGCACGGTGTCCATCAGCAGGAATTTCAGCACCCCGTCGAGCACGAGCAGGCCGACGCCAGCGAGCGGCCGGCCGAACCGGCAACGGCCCGCGGCGGGGTCGTCATGCGTCAGGCGAGCCAGCGAGACGGCGGAAATTTCGTACATGATCAGCGCGCAGCCGACGCCGCGCAGCAGCGACCAGATGTGCCAGCCGTAGATGACCGCCGTCGCCGCCTCGCTGCTCTCCGCAACGAGCCGGCCAACGTAGTAATTCATCAGGTCCACTTCATAGAGGCCGCGCAGGAGCACGGTCAGTCCCACGGAGCAATAACCGAGCAGCACGACGGCGCCGAGCAGCAGTGCGTGTTTGGGCAGCCAGCGGCTCGGCGCGTACTCCACGTTCACGCCGGTTTCGATCCAATCGCGGCTCTCGCGCCAGAACGGCTCCGCGCCCGGCAGCAACGGCGCGATGCCGGCCGGGTCGCGCGCGGATAGCACGATGACAACCGCGGAGTGCGCGACGAACGCAACAGCGACGATCGACAGCGCTCGCATCGACCGCGCGGCGCGAATGCCGCTCAGAAAAAGCGGGAACAGCACGAGCGCAGTCGCAATCTGGTGACCGGGCACTCGGAGAAAGTACGACACGAGCACTGGGGCCGCGCCGGCGAGTATTGAGGCTGGAAACCACCTCCATCCGGCCACAAGCGGCGCGAACCAGCCGGCGACTCGGCGGACAAACTCGGCGACTCGCGAACTGACGGGCGGAAACGGCCAGATCCACGCTCGGCGTATGGAGTCGCTGCCGCGCGGCGCCGGCTCGATCGGGTCGATTGGCGGATTGACGGCGGGTGGCTCGGCGTTGCTCATCGTCGAATCGGAATAAGCACGATGCCCGTGTAGTAGTAGAGGATCGCGTTGCCGACTCCGAAGATCATGATGAACCAAAAGATGTTGCCAAGTCCACCCTCGCCGTCGCCGGAACTTGATGACCGTTCTCGCTGGGCTGGTTCGCTCATGCGCACGCCGGAATAGGTCGGCTGCGGTGGCGGCGATTCGCGCCGGTGCTTCGATCCAGTCCGCACGTCAAAGCCGCACGTGACACAGAGCACGGCGCCCGAGGCCATCTGTGCGCCGCAGTCCGGGCACTTGGATGACATCGCGTACGCGCCGCCGCCTTCGTCGTCGATCAGTTCTGCGGCGACAGGCGCATCGGCCGAAGCCGGTAGCGGCGGCGGAGCGACGGTTCCGACGTTGACCTTCTCGCCGCACTTCGGGCACTTCACGGTCTTGCCGTACAAGTTGTCGGCCACGCGACCGGAGTGACCACAGTATTCACAGTTGACCAAGATAGCCACGGTTCACCTCCCGAGCCGCGGCCGGCGACATCGCACCGCGGCCAATGCTGCTTCTCGATCGAGCACCGCGATCACGCCGGCCGCGCACACGCGCTGCAACCGGCCGTTTCATTCCAGCATCGCACGTGATAAAACCCCGCGCACACCGGGCACTGGCACATCATGTCACCCACGTCAAAGTAAAATCCGCAGGCGCGGCACTGGTCGCGAATGTGCCACTCCTCGGCCTTCATCGTGATCGCCGCGCCGCCGTAGGACGACGACCGCTTGGCGACCTGCGGTAGCACGCGGAGCAGCCCGCCGACCACGGCCGCGGCCGCCACCGCCGGCACACCGATCGAAAGCATGAACACGCGACCTTCTTTTTGCGGATCCGGCTTGAGCAAGTCCACGACAAACGGTGCCGCGAAGAATCCGGCCACACCCGCCGCAAGCGTTGCCGCACAACCGGCGAGCGACCACAGCGCCGCGTTGCGTCCGCGGTTACGAGCCTGAACCACCAGAATGTCCCCCAGGCCGATCAGAAACGCCACGGGAAGGACAAGTGCAAAGAACAAGTTCCAGAGCATGATTGATTGCCCGTGATATTCAGATTGCGCCGGGCAAAAGTCAAGCGAATTGTCGCGGGTCGCCACCGGCGGTACAAACCAAATTTCGTGCGGACTCGTCTCAGTCGTGGCCGACGGCCCGCTCCAATTCCTCGATGCGGCGGCGAATCTCCGGCGGGATCGGCGCTTTGCGCTGCCCGCGATAATCAAACGTCACGATCACGCCCTCGCTCTCCGCCGCGACTTCACCGAGTCGGTGACTCACGATGACGGTTTGCAAGGTGAACCGATCGTCGCCAATCTCCGACGCGCGGGTCGCGACCGACACCGTGTCCGGATAAGTCAGCGGCCGGCGGAACCGGCAACTCGTCGAAGCCAAAATCGGCCCGACGCCCGTCGCCTGCATGTGCTGCAGCAGGCCAATCCGCTCAAAGTACGCCATGCGGACGCTTTCAATGTACCGAAAGTACACGATGTTGTTCACGTGCTGCATCGCGTCCATCTCTCCCCACGCGACGAGAAGCTCAATGGCGACCGGAAAATTCTTGAGTATGTCTTTCATGGCGAGTCCGTCAGTGCCGCAGCGAGACCAGTTCGAACGGTTCGTTTAGCCCGTAAGCCGCTCCAGCAAGTTCCGCGTGATTCGCTGCACGCGTCGGTCGGGACCGTGCGGGCGGCCGTAGTGCGAGTGCGGCGGGATGTGTCCGGGCGGAGCGGAGAGTCCTTCGGACCAGAAGATCGTGGATGCGTTGAACACGTGATTGCCGCGCGGGCCGGGGTACATCGTTGCGGTGTACGTGGCCACCTTGTCGCCGCCGTTGACGGTCTGGCCGGACGCGATGACTTCGAGGCCGGGGATCGCTGCCGGGTCGCCGTGAAATTCCCATCCGACCAAGCCGCGGATGCGGTCGCCGGTCTTCATGCCCGTGCCGGCGAATAGCCAATGCCGTTCGTTGCTGCAGATCCAGTCGCCCGATCCGTTGAACGGGCTGACAGTGCGGGCACCAATGATCGACGACTCGTTCGGACCTTCTTCGGGGAACGGTCCCATGTAGGCTTCCTCCTCTGTGGAGATGCCGCCGTAGCGGCCGGCCCGCGTGATCGTGCGGTGCGGCTGGCCGGTCGAGCTGGGCGAAAACGGCGTGACGAAACAACACGTATTCCCGGACAGGAACGCGACGTTTGTGCCACCGTCGATCGCCGACTTCACGTTCGCGAACATCTCGCGGCTCCAATACTCGTCGTGGCCGACTGAGAGAAAACACTTGCCGCGCGTGATCGCCGCCGGGTCCGCGTGCGTGTCGCTGTTGGAGATGTACGTCACGTCGAAGCCGTGCTGCTCGAGCCAGAACGCGAGCGGAAACTCCCAGAGCAGGAACTCGCCGGAACCAATCGACAGCGGGGCATCGACGACCTGGCAGTATTTCGCGTACGGCCGGTTGAAGCTAACGCGCACGCCGGGCAACAGCGGCTTCGTATTGCCGGGGTCGTAGGTGTACAGCGAGTAAGAATCGGGCCATCGGTTGTACGCGTGCCACGTGTTATCGGAACATTGGAACACGAGGTCCGCCGGGCGGCCGTCGCGCACGATGAACGTAATGTAGCTCTCGTAGGTGTGCGTCCGCGATTTCGGATTTGCCGCGTCCGGCAGTCGGGTGAGTTTCGCCAAGTAAACGCCGCTCGGCCAGTCGGCGGGGACCTTCAGCGACACGGCCGGTTCCCACTGGCACTCGCGCAGCCGCTCGTCGGCGACGGGCGGCGTCGGCTGCGTCTGGCCGTGAAACGGGCCGAGGTGTTGCACGTGTCGCCCGCCGAGTCCCTGATAATAGCCGAGCCGAAAAATGTCGATTTCAATCGGACCCGCCGGCTCGGCGCTGGCCATCAGATCGATCGTCTCGCCGGCTCGCACGCTCATCCGCGAGGCGAAACCTTCAATGAGCCGCGAGCGGAAGTTGCCGCTCTTCGGGTCCGTGCGCATGAACGTGAGTTGCCAGTCGAGCGTCCCTTCGCGATCGTTCTCCGCGCGGATGCGGTCGCTGTCTCGCGTGGCCGCAATCGCGCGTGACGGCGTGCCGGCAGCGGAAAGCGACGCGATCGCACCGGTGATTGCCGCGGCCTTGAGTACATCGCGACGAGTCACCGGCGTGTGAACGAGATCTGAACGATGGCGGACCATGCTTCACCTCCGAATCAAAGCCGCGAGCCGTTCATGAGTCAACGCGGACGGCCTGAGTATAACTCGGCGTTGCGAAACTTGACACGCCCCGCGCCGCGGCCAATCATGGTCAGCGACGTTTGTTTGCGAGCAGCCGTTCGCTCGCGCCCCACGACCTCAGTCACAGGCCCCGCTCATGCTTCGTGAAGCGATTTTCGAGGCGAGCCTCGACTACTTTCTGAATCCGGTCAGCGCCTTCCTCAAGGACGACTCGGTCACGGAGATCATGATCAACGGCTTCCACGAGATTTTCGTGGAACGGCGCGGCCGGCTGGAGCTGACGGACGCGCGATTTCCCAGCGACGACGCGTTGCTGTCGGCCGTGCACAACATCGCACAGTGGGTAGGCCGCGAGATCAGCGCGGATCGGCCGGTGCTCGACGCGCGGCTGCCGGACGGCTCGCGCGTCCACGCGGTGATTCCGCCGTGCGCGACGCGCGGCACGTACGTGACGATCCGTAAGTTCTCGCGCGAGACGCTGACGCTCCACGACCTGATTCGATTTGGCAGCCTGTCCGCCGCGGCGCGGGAGTTTCTCGAAATCACCGTGCAACTGCACAAAAACATGCTGATCTCCGGCGGCACGGGCACCGGCAAAACGTGCCTGCTCGCGGCCGTGTCCGCGGCGATTCCCGAATCGGAACGCATCGTTGTGATCGAAGAGACCTCCGAATTGCGGCTGAATCAACGGCATTGCCTGTACCTCGAAGCCCAGCCGGCCGACACGTACGGCCGCGGCGGGCTGACCGTGCGGCAACTCTTCGTCGCGTCGCTGCGCATGCGGCCCGACCGAATCATCGTCGGCGAAGTGCGTGGCGGCGAGGCGCTCGACCTCGTGCAGTCGATGCTCTCAGGCCACGCCGGCAGCCTTTCGACCGTACACGCGAACACACCGCGCGACGCGCTGGTGCGGCTCGAAACCCTGTCGCTCATGTCGGACGTCGAGATTCCGATCTACGTTGCCCGCGCGCAAGTCGCCTCCGCGATCCACCTGATCGTGCAGCTTTCGCGATTCGCCGAAGACGGCTCGCGGCGGATCACGCGCATCAGCGAGGCCTGCGGGTTGGGACAAGACGGCCAGTATCAGCTTCGCGACCTGTTCGTGTTGCGGCTGCGCGGCAAGGACAAAACCGGCCAGCTCGTCGCGGACCTCGAACCGACCGGCGAGCGACCGACGTTCGCGAGCGGCCCGTTCGAGCAGGGACTGCAGAACCAAATCCAACTTACCCACATGCTGTGGTCGAAATGACGCGGGAAAAATGGTAGTCTGTGCCCAGCGAAAACGGCACGGGCAGGTTGTGCAGCATGGGAACGGCGATCGCAAAACGCGGATTCAAACAGCACCGGCGCTCCGGCCAGGCGTCGCTCGATTACGTGCTCGTGCTTGGCATCATCCTGCCGCTCGCGGCGTTCGTGCTCAAGGTCGCGCCGCGCGTCATCGGGCTGGTGTACGACATGATCTGTGTAATGGTAAGCTGGCCATTCATGTGATTCGGACGAGAAGCGGGGAGGGCAGGGCCATGCGAAAGCGATCCGGCTGGCGGGACCTCGTGCGACGCATCCATCGCGACGAGGACGGCGCCGTTAGTCTCGAAACGGTTTTGATCATCGGGGCGATCGCGCTGCCGATTTTGATTTTCCTGATCAAGTTCGGCTGGCCGCGCGTGAAGGCGTATTTCAATAAGGGCCTCAATGAACTGGAGGAAGGCGGCAACGTCGCACCCCAGTAGCGAGACGGTTTCATGATCGCCACCGGGCTTTTGCTGGCGTTCCTGCTCACGGCGGCGGTCACGGACCTGTGGCGGCAGAAGATTTACAACTGGACGACCTATCCGGGAATTCTGATCGGGCTTGGACTGAACGTCGTCGGAGCGATCGTCGAAATGGTTCGTGAACCGGATGATCGGCTGCGACGACTAGTTGGTTGGATTGGTTTGCAGGAGAGCGTCGCGGGGCTGTTTGCGTGCGGTTTGATCATGTTGATTTGCCTGGCGTTTTTCCGAATCGGCGGCGGCGACGTGAAATTGGTCGCGATGCTCGGCGCGTTTCTCGGTCTGGAGCAGGGAATCGAGGCGGTGCTCTGGACGTTTGTGTTTGGCGGCTGCGTCGGACTGATCGTGCTCGTGTGGCGCGTCGGCGTCATTAAGTTACTTGTGCAGAGTTTTCGGCGTGTCGCGGCGGCATTGCGGTTCGGTGGCTGGCTGCCGCTGACGGACGAGGAGCGGAGCCATCTGAAGTCGCGGCTGTTTTTGGCCCCGATGGCGGCGGCCGCGGTGATTGTCGTGCGATTCTCGTTGCTCGACCTGTTGCCGTAAGCGTGGGAGGCACGATGCATCGAGCGGTGTTGTTGGCCTGCTGGCCGTGGCTGGCGCTGCTGGCGGCGAGCGTCGTCTGCGTGACGGTGCTCGTGCGAGCCAGCGGTGCGCGGCCGCGTTTCGGCCAATTTGTCACGCTGCACCGCGACGAGGCGGGCGGTGTGCAGAGCCTTAGTTTCGTGCTCACGCTGCCGATCTTCGTGATGTTTTTGCTGTTCATCGTGCAGGTGAGCCAACTGTTGATCGGCACGATGGTCGTGAACTACGCGGCGTTTGCGTCGGCCCGCGCGGCGATTGTGTGGATTCCGGCCGACTTTGGGCCGGGCCTCGAACGCGACAACTGCATCAGCACGATCACGCCGACGGCGGCCGACGACTTCAATTTCGACGGTGATTCCGGGCTGAGCTACTCGATTCGCCCCGGCGGCGCGAAGTATGAAAAAATTCAGTTGGCCGCAGCACTCGCCTGCGCCCCGATCGCCCCGTCGCGCGACCTTGGTCTCGGACGCGGCGACCCGCGCAACGCCTCCGCGCCGGTCTTGAACACCGTGTATCAGTCGCTCGTGCCCGGTGCCCAGCGCAACAACCGAATCCCGCGTCGCATCGAAAACAAGCTGGCCTACAGCCTGGAAAACACGTCCGTTGATGTCCGCTTCCTGCATAAATCCGACGAGCCGCCAATCGCGAGCTACTACATCGACGACGACCCGAACGAGTTCTACGACAACGAGGTTGGTTGGCAGGACCCGATCTCCGTGACGGTCACGCACAATTTCGCGCTCATGCCCGGCCCGGGCCGGCTGCTCGCCCGCCCGGCGGAGTCGCCCGGCCAGCGCGACGACGTGAGCCGCAAAGTACAACAGAAAAACCGCGTCTACGTTTACCCGATTCGAGCGACCGCCACGCTCACCAACGAGGGCGAAAAGCCGCTGCTGCCGTATGTTCATCGAGCGTTCTGACAATTTGCGCGACGCGTCCACACTTGCCCGAAGCGCCAGCGAGGGAGCCGAGAGCTACGTGCCTCGCTCGCGCGTCGGGCTACTGTGCTGGCCGCTCATCGACCGCTGCCGGCGCCTGCACCGCGACGAATCCGGCGCGATCAGCATGATCTCAGTTTTCGCCGTAATCCTGCTGACGATGCTGCTCGGCATGGTCATGAACGTCGGCCGGCACGTGGACCAAAAGGTGAAGATGCAGAACGCGGCGGACGCATCGACGATGGCTGGCGGCCTCGTGATCGCGCGCAGCATGAACACGCTCGCGTTTACCAATCATCTGTTGTTTGACGTGTTCGCGCTAACGGCGTACATGCGCGAAGCTCGCGACCGCAACTCCGAGCAGATGGTGCCCGACGTACTCGCCGCGTGGCGAAAGACCGGCGAAGTGTTCTCGGCCGCCGAGTTTCAGAAATTTGCCGCGCTCGGCGATGCGATCGCGGAGAAAGTGCCACGCGAGCAAGAAATGGTCACGAGTTTCAGCGAGTGGGCCGCCGCGTCGTCCGAACTAATGCTGCCCGTGCTCGAAGAAATCCTCAGCCAAGAGCTGATCCCGGAATTTCAGCGGTCGCTCGTGAAATCGACTCCGCAACTCGCTCAGTTAGCGGCGATGGAAGTGGCCAAGGCGCACGGACAAGCCAACACGCCGCAGATCGACTTGCAAGCCGTGATCTGGCGAACCCTGGTCGATCCGGTCGGCGGGCCGAGCGAAGACGCGCGGCGCACACTGCCTGTCGTCGATCCGGCACTCGAACAAGAAGCCGACATGGCCGATGCCACTGACTTCGACCTCGCAGTCGAGCAGCGGCGGCGGCTATCGCATCATTACCTCAACGACTGGAACAACGTTTCGATGCGTGTCTTTGATCGCGAGGCAAAGATGTCGCGGTTCAGCAGCATTTGGCGCGGCTTCACCTGCGGCAATTTGGAAAGATTACTCAACGACGAATTTCCCAGCTCGAACCTGCCGCACGTGATTCGCACGCGCGTGGACGAAATGGCGGAGACGACTGCCCACCTCGATCAGGACTTTACGTTTGTCGGCGTCGTCTACGGCCGGCACGTGAACGAACTCTCGCCCGGCCTGTTTCGCAATCCGGCGCAGGGCGACGCGACCGCGTTTTCGCAGGTGCTGGTGTTCATTCCAAAGCCGCGACTGGTCAAGCGCTGGCGGCGCATCGACGACGCGCCGCCGCCACCGCAACAGGCGCCGACGTCGATCAACCTCGGCGGAGTGCCCGGCCAAAGCGTCGGACTGCCGCTCGCGCAGCGACCGGTCGCCGAGCCGCCGACGCCCGACGACGACCCCGAATGGGAGTGGTTCGTGACCCGCCAGCACACGCCGACGCATTGGGACCTGCTCAATCAATACTGGACGGTGAAACTCGTGCCGGCCTCGACGCCGGCCGTCGCGCAGATTTTGAACGGCCAGCCGCCCGCCTCCGACTCGCCCACCTGAATGCCGCGACAACCGGTGACGGTGCCCAGTTTGGGCGGCCTGACGACGACGGAATTGAATTTGATTAACACGCATTGAGATGAGTTGAGCGGTAGATCTGCGTTGCCGTGTGGAAAATGAACATGAAATTCAGATTCAATTTGAATGGTCCAACTCGCCGCGGTCTTGCGCCGGTGGAGTTGGTTCTCTGTTTGCCGCTGTTGCTGTGCGTGATGGCGCTGATGGTGAACTTTGGCACGGCCGTGTGCTGGAAGGTTCGGGCCTCGACGAATAGTCGCAACGCGGTGTGGCGGGCGCGCTGGCCGCGCAGCGGTCACCGCGATGGTCACCCCGCCAAGTGGCCGCCCACGGCCGCGATGGGTGTTGCGCCGGGCCAGCGACTCGATCGGCTCGCGGTGCCGGAAATCGAACGGCCCGTCGTGCGCGGGCCGATCCCGAACGGATTTGCCGTGGACGCCGAACTGCTCGACACGCGCCGCGGGCTGCGTGACGGCACGGCCGACGTCAAACGCACGATGCCGATGCTGCCCAAGCTCGGCACGTTTGAGTTTCACTTGAAACACCCGCTGCTCGACGACGCCTGGCAATTTCAGCGCATGCACATTGGCCAAAACGTGTCTCGGCGCATTCCAATTATTTACACGCTGCCGCTCACCGACCCATCGCTGCCGGCCGCGTTCGTGAACGCCGTGCAGCAAGTCGTCTTCGCGCCGTTGCGCGACGCGTTGCGGCCGCTCGACCACGACGAGGATTTCATTCGCTTCAGCGGCCACGCGCCGGACTTCCATCCGCACATTGGCGGCTTTTGCTCGCTCGAAATCGAAACGGTTCGGGCCGGCGAGGTCGAGCGGCTGATCCACCGCATCAAAGGCCATTGTGTCACGAGCGGCAACCGCACGCGAATCGTCGCGAGCAGCGTGCCGCTGCGCATGACCGACGCGTTCATAGGCCTTTATCAAGCAAAGCTCGACGAACTTAAGGCCGCGATGCAGTCGCCGCAACCGTCGCCGGCGCTGACCGCGCAGTTTGTCCTGATCCCCGAACTCGAACAGAAGATTTCGCAATTGAAGGCATTTCGCCCGCACGCCGAACAACGCATTCTTGAAGAATGCGACCAGCGGTAACGAACCGAAACGCGCCGACCGCAATGGCCACCAACGCAACCACGACGCAGCACCCCGGAAGCGAATCGCCGAACCGCGCCGGTCCGGCACGGACCGGCTTCGAGTTGCTCGCGCGCCGCATCACCGGTTGGACGAGCAACCTCGTCGCCACGGCCGTCATTCTCGTCGGCGGCCTGGTCACAGGACGGCAAGTGCTTGAATGGTGGCGTGCCGATGCGCCGTCGCCGAACGACGCGGCCGCCAGCGCGGCTGAGGCCGCGAGCATCGTGCCGAACGTGGACCAGCAGCAACATCTCAAATTCGGCAGCAGCCCGCACGTGATTCATCGCGAGGAAATCCGCGGGGACCGAGCCGCGGCGACCGCGATCCTCGCCCGGCGTTGCCGCGAAGTGGCCGAGGCGACAACGGCGCCGGCGGGCGAAATCACCGACGCGGAACGGAGGCTGCTCGATCGGCTCGAACAGGCGCGGCCGTCCGGCGACTCGGCGAGTGCCATTCAAGTTTTTGAACTTGAAGATGCGTTGCCGATGATCGTCGGCGTTCGCGCGACCGGCACCGAGTCAGATGCGACCGGCCAGGCGCTCGCCGCGAAAGCTGCTCGCCGCGTCGCCGCGTGGGGCGTGGCCTTTCCGGCAGCCGACGATCGTTGGGTGCTGTTTCTGCTTCAGCCGGAAACTGCCGCCACCCGCGACCCAAATTCCAGCCCGATCAAGCTGCCGCCCGGCGGCCGACACGTGATGTCGATCGGCGACGAGGCCGGCGGCACGATGACGGCGTTCAAAGGCGCCGCGCGAGCCGACGATTGGTTGCGATTCTTCCGCGAATTGGCGGCGACTCAGCCCTGGACCACAATTGAAGACTGGCACCGCGTCGCAAACACGTGGCACGCGCGCTACCGAAGCAACGCGGCGTCGCCCGCCCACTCGGTCGATCTGCAATTCACCGACGACGGACGCGGCAAATTAATCGGCCTCGCGACTCTGTCGCCCGCGTCCACCGCGGCAAAGGATGAATGAGTCATGAAAGGCGTTCACGGTTTGATCTTGGCCATCGGCCTTGGCGTCGCTGGCGCGTTGTGCAACTGGTTCTACGTGCACCAGAAGGCCAGCGGTTTCGACCAGGAGGAGTTCGTCGGCGTGCGGCCGGGCGCGGCCATCAATCAGGGCGACGCGCTGAAACGCGAAGACCTCGTCGCGGTCGCCATTCCGAAAGATCACGCGGGCAACTTGCGTACGATGGCCGTGCTGTTCAAAGATATCGAAACCGTCGTCGGCATGAAGGCGACCCGCAACTACAACAGCGAGACGGGCGAAATGCTGCTGCTCCAAGACCTGAAGACGCCGCCGCCCGAACTGAAGCTGAAGCCGAACGAGCGCGCCATGTGGATTCCGGTGGACACGAAAACGATCGTGCCGTCGCTGATTGTGCCCGGCGAAGATAAAGTGTCGTTCTTGATTCCGCGGCTTGGCGGGGCCGACGGCATCTCCGGCGCGGGCACGGGCTCCGGCGGCACACGCGCCGCGAGCAAACCGGGAGAGACGCCGAACCCGGAACCGATGCGCGGCGCCGGATCGGGCCAGTCGCCCACCGCGACTGCCGGCGTAAGCGACGTGCTCGGCCCGTTCACCGTGCTCGCCGTGGGAAATCGGCTCGGTAGCCCGGAAGTCTTCAAAGCCGCGCGCTCGCCACAAGTGCAAGAAAACGTGATTTTGATCAGCGTCCAGTACGAGGGCGACAAACTCGAGCCGCGCGCCGAACAACTCTGGAACCGAATGCGCACGACCAACTTTCGCGAGGTCGGCGTGCTGCTACACCCGCGAACGCCTAAATAGAATTAGGAAGTTTTCAGTTTTCAGCGTTCAGTTTTCAGTGAAGTCGATGCAAACTGAAGCTGAACACTGAAAACTGAACACCGAAGACTTCCCATGAAAGTCTGGTACAACCGAGTCAATGAGAGTCGCCGGTCGCTGGTCGAGGTCGAAGGCGCGGAGGTCGCGATCGGCCGCGATCCGGCGAACACCGTCGTGCTGCAAAGCCCGCTCGTGTCGCGGCGGCATGCCGTCGTGCAACTTACGAACGGCAAGCTGCGGCTCGAAAACGTCGGCTTGAATAGTTGCGTTGTCGGCGACTCCGAAGTGCTCGGCGGCCAATCAGTCGAATTCGCGCCGGGCGAACGAGTCCGCATCTGGCCGTTCACGCTCACATTCGAGGCCGAGGCTGCCGCGACGATCACCCGCGGCGAACTCGAAGCGCACCTGCGCTCGATCATGGCCGACCTCGAACTGCGGATTCACAAAAAACTGCTCGAACGACTCGACCTCTACGAACTCGAATCGAATCGCGTCGGCAACCAAGAGACGATTCTGCTGCTCGAAAACAACATCGAAGACATCTGCCGCGAACTGCGGCTGTTCAGCACGGATAACGAGGCGTTGCTCGAAGAGATCACCGGCCTCACGCTGCGCGACCTGCTCGTCAATCAGCTCATCATGGAGCGCGGCAGCGATGCCCCGTTCGATCTCGCGGCGCTCACGTCCAACGAGTTCGACGTGCCGGCGACGCTTGTTCCGGAGCGCGAGACGGAACTGCAAAACCTGTTGCACTTCATGCGCGAGCGCATGGAGCTGGCCAAGGAACGCGATCTGAGCGGGCAGATTCAGAGCGTTGAGTCAAAATTCGCCGAGGTGTTTCCGCTGGTTCGGCCGCACTTGCACCACGAGTTGCGCAAGTACCTGATTCTGCGCACGCTCAAAAAGGACCTGAAGGACACTGTGTTCGGTTTCGGGCCACTGCAGGATTTGCTCCGCGCGCCGACGATCACGGAAATCATGGTGGTGGCGAGCGATCAGATTTATGTGGAGCGGGGCGGCATCATCGAGCGGTCCGGCCGGCGGTTCATTTCCGACGCCGTGACGACGTCGATCATCGAGCGCATCGTGGCGCAGGTCGGCCGCCGCATCGACAAGAGCCAGCCGCTGGTGGACGCGCGGCTGCCAGACGGGTCGCGCGTGAACGCGATCATTCCGCCGCTGGCGATCCGCGGCCCCTGTTTGACCGTGCGAAAATTCCCCGCACACCGATTCACGATGGACGACCTGATCGAGCTGGCCTCGATCACGACGTCGGCCGCGGCGTTCGTGCGCGCGTGCGTGATCGACCGCCGCAACATTCTCGTCTCCGGCGGCACCGGCACCGGCAAGACCACGATGCTCAACGTGCTATCCAGCTTCATTCCGTACAAAGAGCGGATCGTCACGATCGAAGATACGATGGAGTTGCGGCTGCACCAGGAGCACGTCGTGACGCTCGAATCGAAGCCGGCAAACGTCGAGGGCGCGGGCGCGTATACGATCCGCGACCTCGTGCGCAATTCGCTGCGCATGCGGCCGGATCGCATCATCGTCGGCGAGTGCCGCGGGCCGGAAGCGCTCGACATGCTTCAGGCCATGAACACGGGCCACGACGGCTCGATGACGACCGTTCACGCGAACAGCGCCCGCGAAGTCTTGGAGCGGCTCGAAGTACTCGTGCTCATGGCGGCCGATTTGCCGGTCATTTCGATTCATCGCCAAATCGCCTCCGCACTCAATCTGATCGTGCAAATCACCCGCATGCCCGGCGGCAAGCGGGCCGTCACGCAAATCGCGGAGATCACGGGCATCGATCCGGAAACGAAACACGTTGTCGTCACCGACATCTACAATTTCCGCGACGGCAAATCGCTTCAACCGACCGGCTATTTGCCGACGTTCGTCGATTCGCTGATGACGAAGGGCCTGCTGCAACTGGAATTCTTATACGGCGGCTGGGAGGGCGCGAAGAAGGATGGCCCGCCGCCGGCCGGCGAACCGTTGACGCAACCGCGCGGACAATCCTCATGATCGAACTGTGGCTGGGATCGCTGCTGGTCGGCGCGGGCATCGGCATGTTCGCCTATTGCGGCGAAAATTATTTTCTCGCGGGCGTCAGCTTCATTGAGCGCGACCTGGCGGACAAGCTCAAGCGGCTGCGCGCGTCCACGAAGCATTTGCGGAAGTACGTCGTTGCGTGGGCCATTTCGATCGTGGCGGTGTTCGCCGGCCTGGTGTTCGCGCTCGATAGTTTTCCGCTCGGCATGCTTGCGGCCGTGCTGCTCACGTGCGTGCCGTGGTACGTCGTGCGCCGTATGGCGGAAACGCGGCAGCAAAAACTTGAAGACCAACTGGCCGACGCGATGGTCACGCTTTCGAGCGCCGTGAAGGCCGGGCTGTCGCTCGTCCAGGCGATGGAAATCCTCGCCGAGCAATGCCCGAAACCGATCAGCGAGGAATTTCAGCAAGTCATCGGCGAGTACAAGCTCGGCAAGCCGCTCGATCGAGCGCTGAGCGAGGCGAAGGACCGTTTGAAAAGCGAAAACCTCGCGCTGTTCACGGCCGCGCTGTTGGCCAGTCGCGAGAGCGGCGGCAAACTGAACGAAACCATCGATCGCATTTCGCACTCCGTGCTCGAACTGCAGCGGCTCGAACGCAAGATTGGCTCGGAAACGGCGCAGGCTCGCAAGGCGGCAGTCTACATGGCACTCGCGCCGCTGTTCATCGTGATCGTCTATTACTTCGTCGATCCGCTGAACACGACGCGGCTGTTTACCACGCTGCCCGGCCAGATTCTGCTCGGGATATCGGTCGTGCTCGACGTGCTGGCCTATTTGTGGGCACGGGTGATTTTGAATCCCGACATTTGATTTCGATCGGTACCACGATGCCAGACTTTCTACTCGCTGAACGATTTGACGCACTCAGCATCGCGCCGCTCGTCGCCAGTGCGGCGACCGGCGCCGCCGTGTTTCTCATCGTCTACTGGGTGTTCAGCGTGCTGCACACGGAGGACCTCGCACAAGCGGACGACTGGCGCTACGACATCTCGCGGATCAACGAGTTGCGGCGGCTCGACGTGTCGTATCGCATCTTTCAGCCGATCATTCAACTGTTGGCACGCATGAACCGCGCGGCGGTGCCGGACTTGTTGCCGGCGATGCAACGCGAAATTCACGCGGCGGGGCTGCCGCGTTTTTGGCTGGCGGAAGAATACCTCGGGCGCGCGGAGTTTGCCGGGCTAATGATGGCGCCGATCTACAGCTACCTGTGCTATCGCTGGCTGGAGATTCCCGGCGTGTTTTTGGCTTTGGCGCTGTCGGCGCTGACAGTGTGGTTCTTGCGTCGGCGGCTGGCCGCGCGGGCGCGGCGACGGCTGCTCGCCATCAAGCGACGCATGCCGTTTCTGCTGGACTTGCTCACGCTGCTCATGGAGGCTGGCTCGACGTTTCTGCAAGCGCTGCGGCAGTCGGTGGACGAATTCACTCATCACCCGGTCGGCACGGAGTTCGGCCGCGTGCTCACGGACATAAACCTGGGCAAGCCGCGAACCGAGGCGTTTCGCGCGTTGCGCGATCGGCTGCGCGACGACGAAATCACCAGTATCATCGGCGCGATCATTCAGGGCGAAGAGTTAGGCACGCCGCTCGCGCGGATCTTTCGCACGCAGGCCGACGTGCTCCGCATCAAGCGGACGCAGCGAGCCGAGACGGTCGCGGGCGAAGCCGGGGTGAACATGCTTCTGCCGGGCGTCTTGGTTATGATGTCCACGGTGCTGGTCATTTTGGGGCCGTTCGTGCTGAATTACCTGTATTCCGGCCTGTCGCTGTAGCGTGGGCCGAGTCTTCGAGTCCCACCAATTGAACTGCACGATTTTGGTGGGACTCGAAGACTCGGCTCACCCTTCAAGAGCTGTCGCTGTAGTTCAAACGCGGGGCGTGAATGCCAATCAAGCTGCATTGTCCACATTGCCGCCGAGGCTGGTCGGTGCCGCGCCGATTCGCGGGGACGATGATGCCGTGCCCGTCGTGCCAGGGCGACATCGACGTGCCGGCCAAGGTCGCGGGCAGCGCGGCGGGCGGCCCGAATGGCGCGAACACCGTGCTGCTCGCGGACGAGCCCGGCGAACTACAGCCGGCGCCGGCGACCACGGAACTCGAAGCGCCCGCAGCCGCAACCGACGAATCGAAACCGCAATCCGCGACTCGGCCAAAACCAGTTCGAGCAACGACGCAGTCCGGCAAAGTGGCGAAGTTCATCGCAGCCGGCGCCGATCGGCCGGTCGTGCAGTTCGCGGCGGACGGCAAGTTGCCCGAACTGAAGTTGGACGAAGGTCCGGAAAAAAGTCGCACGCAAGAGAAATCGGCTGGCTCGAACCCGCTGCTGCTCGTCTTCGCGCTCATTGCCAGCCTCGGCCTGTCCGGCCTGATGCTCTTTACCGACTTCGAGCCGGGCGCGTCGAACACCGACCGCACGCGGCAGGCCCGCTCCGCGATCGAGCAGCAGTTCTTCGGCGACACCACGAAGCCGCTCGTGCCATTCCAAGTGTTGCTGCGCGAGGCCCAGCAGGCCCACTCGCGTGGCGACCGCCGTGCGGAACGGGAAACCTACCAGCGCGTGCTCGAACTGCTCCGCGCCGAGCAGCGAATCGGGTTCAGCAGCGTGACAGGAAGCCAGGTAGAAGATAAGAGGCTAGAGGAGTTGATCTCCGAACTGCTGAACGACAACTAAGCTAAGATGTCCCAAGAATCATGGCTTCTCGGGATGTCGCGAGCCAGTTCCGTGCGACTTTGTTAGCCTTATGCGGGAACGAAGAACCGCTCGGAGAAACGGCTGCACTCGGTGGAGCTTACACAGGACCAGCTTCGGCCGCTGGGCGTTTATTGAAATTGACGATCCGTGGAATGCCCAGAACATCATCCGGGCTTCCCTCCGCCTCCGCCGCGAACAACCGGTCGCGTTCAAGAGTCAGTATTAGTAGACTTGTAGTGTTTCGGCTGAAGTGGCACACCGGGGAAGTTAGACTGGCGGTCTCACGTGAAATGAGCCCTTAAGGAGGAAGAAGAAGAGAAGAGCCTTGAGGGGAAGAGGAAGAATCCTGGAAGGAG
>Ga0247727_10009282_pt1 | contig 17900 bp, 15 predicted proteins | sample WisWelCaveWW1625_FD_202498 | JGI IMG/M metagenome (GOLD analysis project Ga0247727, IMG submission 202498) | Biofilm microbial communities from Wishing Well Cave, Virginia, United States - WW16-25 | ecosystem: Environmental > Aquatic > Deep subsurface > Groundwater > Cave microbial mat | place...
GTTATATCTGCGCCCGATTGACAAAGTAGTATCTGCTTTTACAACAATTCGATTCGATATCGAATGGGCACATATCATAAACCAATTCGACGAGACGACTCTTTACGGTCTCTCAATTTGCAGTGATGTTCTTTCCAAATATTCAAAAGAGCAACCCATTGATGAGGAAACCATCAAAGCATTACTAAAGGATGTCAACGATCTGCAAGAGGATGTTCTGAAAAGTGGTCTACCCGATGAGCTTAGGTCTTTCTTGTTGGAGCAACTGGAGAAACTAAGAAGCGCTCTTTTGAATTATCGTGTATTTGGTAGCAAACGCTTGAAATCTACATTAGAAAGCATTACTGGTGCAGTGTTTTTGAAGGGCAATGATATTGCTCCATTCTGGGATAACCCGCTTGTCAAGCGCACAATAGGAATTCTTACTCAGATTGCCAACATCGTCACTGTAGCGCAAGGTTTTCAGGCATTGACTAACGGAATACAGAAATTTCTAGGCACTGGCAAACCTTAGAATGTCGTTGTGTAAACTCAGTTGTTCAGAGGAGCACCACCATGAAATGGCAAGAAGTCCGTCAGCACTATCCTCAGCAATGGCTTCTGCTTGAAGCCATAAAAGCTTATTCTGAAGCGGGCAAGCGTATCCTTATCGCTCGGCGAACTCCAGGCAAACGATTTTGAAATTGAAGTTGGCGCTTGTGGATGCCAATCTGGCAATTGTGGGAATTGTGATTCTGGTGGTCACTTCATTTATAGAGCACACAATGGCGGTTGATTTAGGGCGGAGGGAGACGGCGACGGCGTGAAGTAGTGGGCTCGCGCCGACGGCATCATCCACATTCCTCTCAACGCGAATGGGGTGAGCGCGGGGGAGGTGGTGGAGATGAGGCCTTTCTAAGAAAGGGCATAGCCGATATGGACGAGGCAGAAGTATTTGCATTAATTGCAAAAGGTGAAGATGAAGGTGCGGATTTCAAGCGTGAGCTTGACCTATCTAGCGCCGCTAGCAAAGCCGAGTTCATCAAGGATGTAATCTCGATTGCCAACTCGGTTTCTGATACAGGCTACATTCTTATTGGGGTTGATAATAGCAAAGTGATTGTCGGCATAAGCAAACTCGAGGAAGAGCAAATTCAGCAAGTTGCACATTCCTACATCACCCCTCCCCTCAACTTGAAATGCTCCTTCTCCCAATTACACGAACCAAGTATACTTTCTATAGGCATCATCGAGGTGAGGCCAACTACCAAGCCCCACAAAGTTGCAAGGGCCATTGAGAGGTTGAATCAGCATGATGTCTTTGTGCGTCATGGCTCGATCATTACTAAAGCTAGCCCCGAAGAGATCATTGCAATGAGCAAAGACTCGCAAATCTCTAGCGAGGTCAGACAATATGTCAGGGCCGCAGAGATCCATCTACGATTAGACGATTTCCAAAAGGCTATTAGCGCATATTCCAAGGCACTTGATATAGCACCAATTGCCGAATTTTTTCTCGCGCGCGGCAGGGCGTATGCACTTTCAGAAGTCAAATCCGTTTTTTCCGATTCCGAGTCCATTAACTCAGCACATAAGGATTTTACAAGTGCTATCAAGCTGTCTGCTTCTAGAGAAATAGAAAAGCAGGCAAGGTCTGAGCGTTTGAAAACGTATAAGTTCTTAAGCTTTGAGTCCGAGGCCAATTACGATGCTGAACAGCAAGATATTCAATGGCTTAGGGACAATACCACAGGCCGTGAGCATGGAGAGGTGCTTTATTTGGAAGCAGACTCAACCGACGGGTTTCTAAACTTCGCAGATACCGATCCCGAGGATGGTTTTGCAAAATTGAGCAAAGCAATAGAGGTTGGCTATGATAAACCAGAGGCTTATGCATTGCGTGCTGAAGCAAGTCTGTGCAATTGCAACTTTGGGTTGGCATTAAGAGACATAAACACGGCGATCGAACATGCGGATGCCGATTCGCCTAAACTAGCCAGATATTTATTCCTGAGAGCTGCTGTTAGCGAATGCCTGATCTGGCAAAGACCCTATAAAAGCATAATACCGTACCTCGATCAGGCTTATAGAGATGTAATCAAGGCACACAAGTTAGCTTTAGAACTTGAGGATGAGGAGCAACATATAAAGAATTATTCTCGCGATCCCTCGTTTGAAACTAATTTTCTCTATCATCTTGTCCTAAATTACGAACGCAACAACCGTCAAATAAGCGAACTGAGTCAGAAGCTCGTTCAACTTATTTCCCTTTCCGCTTCGATAGGCAAAATTCAAGAGCGTTTTCCTGTTATAGCCCCCACCGTTAGGAAAATTGTCGGCGAGGATTTCTGGCAGGCAAACAAAGCTCGACTGGAATTGCCACCCTTACCACCCAAGTTGAGATGAGTTGGCACACCCTCGAACACTCCAACCCCACCCTCGCCGCCTTTGGCCTCAAGCGTCTGGCAGGCAACGTGGCCTACCTCGCCACCGTGCGCAAAGACGGCTCGCCGCGAGTCCACCCGGTCACGCCCATCATCGGGCAGGGGCGGCTGTTCATCTTCATGGAGCCAACGTCGCCCAAAGGCCACGACTTGCGGCGCGACGGGCGCTACGCCCTGCACTGCGCCGTGAGCGACACCAGCGGCGAGAGCGGCGAGTTCATCGCCACCGGGCGCGGCCAGTTGGTGGACGACCCGGCGACGCGGGCGCTGGCGGCCCAACTGTCCACCTACAAGCCCGCCGACCGCTACATCTTATTTGAGTTGAGCGTCGAGAGCGCCACGTCCACCCGGTACGAAAACGATAAGCCGATGCGAGAACATTGGCCGAAGTGATGTGAAGACAAACTACGATTACATTGTGATCGGTTGCGGCGGCATCGGCAGTGCCGCCGCTTACTGGCTCGCGCGCCGCGCCGGCCAAGAAGTGCTGGGGCTGGAGCAATTCGAGATCGGCCACACCAAAGGCGGCTCGCAGGATCACTCGCGCATCATCCGCCTCACCTACGACTCCGACGAGTACACCCGCCTCACCCCACACTCGTACACCGCCTGGGGGACAGTCGAGGACGAGTCGGGGCAGAAGATCGTCCACAAGACCGGCGGCCTGACAATGGCGACCAAAGATGGGCCGCACCAGCACCACATCGACAACTACGCCAACTCGATGACGAATTGCGCCATCCCATTCGAGCGGTTGAACGCCGACGAGGTGATGAAGCGCTACCCGCAATGGACGTTCGACGAAGAGGTGGACGCGTTGTATCAGGCCGACATGGGGCTGGCCGACGCCATCAAAGGCAACGGCTCGCACCTCGCCCTGGCCCGCCACCGCGGGGCGACGATTGTCGATCGATGCCCGGTGACCGCCATTCGCCCCGTGAACGACGTCGTGGAAGTCGCCACTGCGAGAGGAACGTTTTCTTGTCAACGGCTAATCATCGCCGCCGGCGGCTGGACCGACAAGCTGTTGAAGAGCGTCGGCCTCAACTATCGCATCATCGTCACCCAGGAACAAGTCACCTACTACGCCACTCCTAACGTGCGCGAGTTTTCCATTGGCCGCTTCCCAACCTTCATTTGGGAAGGCGAAATTCCGGCCTACGGTTTCCCGGTGTACGGCGAAGTGGCGACCAAGCTCGGCATTGACTGCGCCGGGCCGGTGGTGGACGCCGACAAGCGCGACTACGTGCCGAGCGAGGCGCTGGAGTACATCTCCGAATCGTGGCTCAAGAAGTATTGCCCCGGATTCCTCGGCCCCATCCTGGTCACCAAAACCTGCCAGTACGACATGCCCCGCGACCGGAACTTTATTCTGGACGTGATGCCGGAGTATCCGCAAATCTCGGTCTTCGTCGGCGCGGGCCACGCTTACAAGTTCGCCTCGCTGTTTGGAAAGATTCTCAGTGAGTTGGCGATTGACGGCCAAACGCCTCACGACATTTCCGCCTTCTCGGTGGCACGGCCGGCCGTGGCCGACCCGAACTATCAAACCTCCTTCCAACACCAAAGCGACTGGGGCGCAACGTAAGAAACATCTCACTACCAGAACACAACGGCACGAAAGCGCCAGGGTGGTTGTTCCTTTGCGCCTTCGCGCCATTGGGAAACGTTCCAGGCTGGAGTTTGAATGAAGTTGGATCGAACGAAGAAAGGCCCGTGGGTAACAGCCCTGGGGATCATTGTTGTCGCCGCCGGTGTGCTCAGGCTTATTGGCCTGTGGAACGGACTGCCGCGTTATCTCCTGGGCCGCGACGAAACCGACTACTACCGCTGGACGATATATTTCCAACAGCACGGCACCCTGGCTGGAAGCGAGGGTGAGGGCTACCCACCAGCCTTGCTCGCCCTGCTCATCGGCGAGCAGAAGATCGTGAATCTGTTTCGCAGCCAGGCGGTGCAGGTGGGCGACCATTTTCTGGCCGCCCGGCTCGTCAACGTCATGTTTGCCTGCGGAGGCACATTGCTGGGCGGGTTGATTGCGCGACGGCTCTCAGGTTCGTGGCTGGCCGGGTTAGCGGCGGCCGGTTATCTCGCCCTTCAGCCCGAGTTCGTCGAAGAGAGTCGGCTTGCCACTGCCCAACCACCCTGGATCATGTTTTCGCTGTTGAGCCTCTGGCTCTTACTCATCGCCCGCGAGCCATTGAATTATCGGCTCCTGATGGCGGCCTTCATCACTGGCGCGATATCAATGCTGTTCAAATATCAAACCGCGCCGCTACTGGTGATGCCACTGCTCGTCATGGCACGGCATGGCTACCGCGACATCCGCCGCACTGCCCCGCCATTTGCAGTCACCACGATTCTTCTGGCGGCGCTACTAACGTGGTTGTATTTTGGTTATCAGGCAACCGAGATCGTCAACACACCCGGCAGCGCCACGGCGGCAATCGTTGGCCGCACTTCGCTGGAATTGATGTCGTTCGGCAACAGTTGGTATCGGTTATTGCAGGAAATGGGTGGCATCCCGTATGCGGTCGTGTTGGGGATCGGTAGTATCGCCTCCATTGCTCTGTGGCGAATGAAGTCGCCTCACATGAAATTCGACTGGGAAGGGTTGGGTTGGTTGGCGATCTTTATCTTTGGCTTTTACCTCATCATGTCTGTTTTCTGGGAGGTGGCGATGTCGAAGTGGCTGCCGGTACTCAATCTTCTCGGTGTCTACTGGGCGATTGCGGCGGCCGCCATTGCCTATGCGGCTTTGGCCTTCGGTGAACGCCTGACGAAAGCCAGGCGGCCTCGGTGGACGATATACATGCCAGTTGGCATCGCCGCCGCTATCGCCGCTTATTTTGCCTGGCCCATTGCCGATCGTGACTTGCTCTCGATTCAGGATCGTATCAGACCCAACCCGATGACGATCAGCATGGATTGGTTCTACGCCAATCTACCACAGGGCGCGCGCATCATGGCCGAAGGAAACTTGAAGTATCTCTTCTACGTCGGGAGCGGCTTCACTCGACCCACTCAATTTCACGCCAGCAGCACGGCCTCGTTGTACTCCGAACCGATCAGCGCCTTTCAGGATCAGGGGTACGAATACCTCGTCGCCGACTCGTCGAGCCAGGGATTCTTTGCCGATCCGAACAACGCCGAATTCCTGAGCGCCGCCGAGCCGGTGCTGACTCTGACTGGCAACGATTACGCCGGTCCGCAGCTCATCGTCTTCCGTATCCCGCCCCGGCAACAATTCGCGCGCTATCTGTGGTTTGGCAGTGCACACGAAATCTCTTTCCGTGGATTTGATTTGTCTAGCACGACATTGAAGCCGGGCGCGACACTCGACCTTGTGCTGTATTGGATGTCGGTGCAGCCGACCACAGCCAACAACATTGTATTCATCCATCTCTGGAACGAGGCGACGAACATCCTGGCGGCCTCACAGGACAATCCGCCGAACCACGGCAACAGCCCGACATGGCAATGGATCGGCGACATGCAGTTCTTTATTGACGGACACCAGATCCAGATTTCCGACGAGGCGCCGCCCGGCGAATACTCCTTGCGCATCGGCATGTACGACGCCGACACGCGGCAGAGGCTTCCCATTGCTGGAGTCGATGGCACAGGGGTTGGCAACTACGTCGAGCTGGCTAAGGTTACAATCCAAAAATGACTCGCTCCCTGAAACGATATGAGGTCGTCATCCTCATCCTGATTCTGGCAACGTATTTGCGGCTGGCAAATCTCGGCGCCGAGCAGTTTCACGGCGACGAAAACTTCATCAGCCTCAGAGCAATTCACGCGGCTTACTACGGCCAAATCGAGTGGCTGGGGCCGCCAATGTCAGTCGGACTGTGGCACTCGCCTCTGGCAAACTATCTCTACGCCATTCCATTCGAGATTGCGCCGGACACCCGCCTCGGGCGCGCGTTCACGGCGATGATGAACGTGATCGCCGTGGCCCTCACTTATGTGATCGGCGCGCGCTACTTTGGCCGCCGGGCTGGCCTCATCGCCGCACTGCTGTACGCCGTCCACCCGGAAGCAGTGAACGCAAGCCGGATCATCAACAACGCCCAGATAGGCGCGCCGTTCGTCATGCTGTACTTGTTGACCGGGCTGTCAGGCTATTACGATGACAAGCGCATTCCTCGTCTGGCCCATCTTCCTGCACTCAGCCTCGCCGGGCAGTGCCACCCTTACTCCTTTGCCCTGGCGCCGATTTCCCTCCTACTGATCGCCAGTGCGTGGCGGCGGCATCCCAACCAGTGGCGGTCGATTCTTATCCACACGGTCGTGAGCGGTCTAATTGCCGGGTTGTTCATGCTGCCGTGGATGATCGGCACGTATCAATATCGCGGCCCAGACATTCTTCAGGTCATTGAGGGGATTAACTTCCGTGGGAACTGGGGGCCGCAATACACGTTTGAAGTTGTATATAACCTGGTCGGTGGGCCGGAGGGAATTTTGCGGCTTGTAAACGCAAGCCTGACGGCCATCGGATTGATGTGGCTGATGATTCAAACCGTTCGCCGCCAGGCACAGGGACTGATTGGATCGCTGTTGCTATTGGCGCTCGCAGCAATTCCGATCGCGGCGATGCGGTTGAATCTGTTCATCATCGCCGATTATCTGTGGCCGGCGCTGCCGCTCGCGTTCGTCTTTCAGGGCGCAGTCATCGGAGCGTTTCTGCCGCGAAACGCCGCACGCGATCAAAGCGCACAAGCCTGGCGAAGCTTTTTGACAAACCGTTACTGGCAATGGGGCCTCACAGGTTTTACTGTGGCGCTCGCCGCATTGAACACAAGCTACGTGCTCACCCGTGATCGCGGCGCGCCCGGCCAATCGCTCGATGCGCAATATGCTGTGCTGAATCAAGCCTCCGTGCTGGCCAAACAGGGCAACAGAGAAGTTCTGGCGATCACGCCAGGTTATCAGGGCATCTCGATGCGATGGGAGGTCCTGCGTGAGATTCATGCGGTCACGGAGGGGAAGCAAATCCTCGTCATCTCCGATGGACGGGCAATGCCCCTGCCCGACGCGGGCGCGGTGCTCGTCGGCCCGGCGGATTACGATGGCCGCCCCTTCTTCTCCGGGGGAGCCGTCAGCGATGGATTTCGCATCGTCGATCTGCCCCCCGCCGATCAATTCAAGCCCGACCTCTTGCCGCCAGCGCCCCTACACCTCTCCAACCGCGCAACCGCGTTTGGCTTCCTGCGCCAGATCGCAGACTCAATGCCAACTGCAGGTCAAACGTGGATAGTCTATCTGATCTGGCGCATTGACCAGGCCAGTGGCGATGAGCACACCGTCTTCGTTCATCTCGTTGACGACGCTGGAAACAAATACGCTCAACTCGATCTACCCGGACTCTCCGTTGGGCAACAACGCGACAGCGAATACGTGTTGAGCCAATTCAACTTAGCCGTCGGCGATGGCCTGCCTCCTGAAGGCTCGCTTTATCTCCGCTTTGGAATGTATAACGCAACCGGCCAGGCTGAAGTGCTGGATGAATCAGGCAACAGCATCAGCGACTATGGCCTGATCCAGATACGCGGCCAGAGCCAACCGGCGGCCTCATGGCCGAACGGCCTCAGCCTCGACCGCCTCACGTTCAACAGCCCGCTTGTTCAAGGCCCGCCACTCGACGTGACCGCCACCTGGCATCTTACCCAGCTGCTCAATACCGAAATCCAGGTGCAGTGGCAGTTATTTGATTCCGTTGGGGACGTTGCGTTCAGCCAGGCAACCGACCTCACCCGCAACGTCTCCTCAACAGCATTGCCGGCAAACACGTTTGCCACCGAATATTACAATTTCCGCATCCCCACCGATCTCAGACCCGGCCCCTACAGCCTCAAAGTGCAGTTGACCGACTCGAACAACCGGCCACTCGGCGAGCCTTACCACACTCAAATCGACGTGACGGCTCGCGAACGACGATTCGAGCCGCCGCCTATGATGTATCCGGTCGGCGCGGCATTCGGCGATCAGCTCTCATTGCTCGGTTATGATCTGATCCAAAACGGAGGGGAATTGCAAATCACGCTTCACTGGCAGGCGGCTGGGCAGATTCGGCAAGACTACAAATACTTCGTTCACGTCTGGCAAAACGGGCAGGTGGTGGCGCAAGCCGACGCCATGCCCGGCAGGTATCAATACCTCACCTCGTGGTGGGCGCCGAACGAGGTTTATAGCGAAACGGTCAGCCTCGACCTTAGTCCATTTGGCCCAGGCGCCTATCCCCTCACCACCGGGTTCTACGATCCAGCCAATGGCAAACGCCTGCCAGTGAAATTATCAAATGGCCGCCAGGCCATTGAGGAGTGGGCAACACTTCAGGACATTGAACTCAAATAGTATGCCTCGCAGATCGATTCGCCACGAAGGCACGAAGCCACAAAGGAACACAAAGAATTCTTTGTGAAGCTTCGTGCTTTTGCGCCCTGGTGATTAATGAGTCGCCGCCGCCGCACCGAAACCCTCGACGCCGCCACCGCGCCCTTTCGCCAACTGAAGACTCCCTGGCGACCACTGGATATCCTCTCGCCCGATGAACTTGAGCGCCTTCACGAGGCCTCGATGCACATTCTGGAGAATACGGGCGTTGAACTGCTCGACGCCGAAGCGCTTGACCTGTTCGCCAAAGCGGGAGCGAAGGTTGATGGAAAGACGCGGCGGGTGAAAATAGATCGCGGCCTGTTGCTGGAGACGATTGCCACAGCCCCGCCCTCTTTCACCCTCCACGCCCGCAACCCGGGTAAAACCGTCGCCATCGGCGGCGACCACATCGTCTTCTCGCCCGTCGGCGGGCAGGCCTACAGCACCAATTTTGACAGAGGCCGCCGCCCCGGAACCCTGGCCGACCTCGAAGAACTGGTCAAGTTGATCCACTCGTTCAACATCCTCCATCACGGCTCGGACACGCCCGTGGAGCCGACCGACCTGCCCGCCGAGACGCGCCATCTCGACGCGCTCTACACGATGTCCCGCCTCACCGACAAAACGGTGATGGGGCCGGCGCGGGGTCGGGTGACGACGACGGACGCGATTGAGATGATGTCGCTCCTGTTTGGCGGGCGCGAGGCGCTGATGGAGCGCCCGGCGCTGATCACCATCATCAACGTCAACAGCCCTTTGCGCTTCGACGATTGGATGCTGGGCGGGCTGATCACCTACGCCCGCGCCGGGCAAGCCAACGTCATCACGCCCTTCATCGCCGCCGGAGCGATGGGGCCGATCACGCTCGCGGGCGCAATCGCCCAACAAAATGCCGAGGCGCTGGTCGGGGTGATGCTGACGCAGTTGGCGCGGCCGGGCGCGCCCGTCGTGTACGGCAACTTCACCGTGGACGCTCATATGCGAAGCGGCAGTCCCAGCTTTGGCACGCCGGAGGCCGCGTGGGCGACGCTGGCCGCCGGGCAGTTGGCCCGCCACTACAAACTGCCGTACCGGAGCAACGGCTCGCTCTCATCCTCAAACGCGCCCGACGCGCAGGCGGCCTATGAGACAATGATGTCGTTGTGGCCGGCGATTCTGGCCCAGGCAAATTTTGTCTACCAGGGCGCGGGCTGGGTGGAGGGCGGGTTGACAACTTCCTACGAGAAGTTCATTATTGACGTTGAGATGTTGGCGATGATGGAAACGTTGTTGACAGGCTATGAGGTGAACGACGACACGCTGGCCCTGCCCTCCATTGACCAAGTCGGGCCGGGCGGCCACCACTTCGACACCGAGCACACCCTGGCCCGCTACAGGACTGCGTTCTACGATCCCCTCATCAGCACGCGATTACAATATGCCAACTGGGTTGAGGCCGGAAGCATGGACGCGGCGGAGAGGGCGCACTTGAAATGGAAAGAGGTGTTGAAGAACTACCAGGAGCCGAAGCTTGACGAGGCGGCTGACGAAGCGTTGCGTGACTTTGTTGCGCGGCGCAAGCGGGAGCAGGAAGGAAAGGCGCTGACACCGTGAAAATGGGCAATTCAATCCTTCAGCGGATGAGGAAACGGATAAGCGGACATGACGCCGGTATCCGTTTATCTGCTTACGTATCCGCTGAAAGTCAATCAACAGCCAGCGCCCGCCTCCAGCGATCTAGCACGCTAATTGCCGTCCTGATCGCATCAGGAGCAGCTTTATCTTGTCTCGTGCTGGCTTCAACGGCGTTGGTCTCAATCACATCGCCCTCGGCGTACCCGCGCTGGAACATCAGCAACATCCATCGCCCGATAAGTCATATAGCCCTGAATGGATCTCGCCTGGAGTGGGTCATTGTCAACAGGATCAACGCTACCGCCTCGGACTCACCCGCGCAGGTTCTCCAATGGTTCAAAGATCAAGGATGGATGGAAAACTTTAGATACAGCGATTCGGCGATACGCCAAACCGATCATCGCCTTGGGATTATGACCCTTTCAACCGTTGAGGAAGTTTTCGTAGACGGTCGCTCGCCAGGCGCTTACATCACCTCTACCACCCAAACCGTAATTATGATAGGGCGGTAAAAGTAGTCGACTCTTGTATTAGGAGACATGTGACTGAAACTTCCATCACGACAACGCCAACTCCCGCAAGCCAAAACATCCGTTGGACTGGCTGGGCCATCGCCATCGGCTCAACCGTCGCCTTCAGCTTCGCCACGCCGCTCGCCCGCGCCGCCATTTTGTTGGGCATCACGCCGAGCGCCCTGCTGGCGATACGGCTGACATTGACGACGTTTCTGCTGTTTGGCACAATCCTGTTCGGCGACGCGGCCCGTCTTCGAATTGACCGGCGCGGGCTGGGGCTGTGCATTCTGGCCGGGGCGGCGAACGGCGTGGGCATGTTGGCCTACTTCTCGTCGCTCACCCGGATCAGCAGTTCGATTGCCTCGGTGATTTTCTCGCTCAGCCCGCTGGCCCTGCTGGCCCTGCTGGCATTGCGCGGCGAAAAGTTCACCGCTCGCAACACCGCGCGGCTGGCTCTCGGCCTGGGCGGCGTCTATTTGCTCATCGGGCCGGGCGGCAACGTGGATTTCACCGGCGCTTTGCTGGCATTGGCCGCCGTGTTCACCGTCCCCTTCCAGATCGTCATCATGCAGTGGTTTCTGGGCGATTACGACGCGCGAACGGTCACGCTGTACATGGTGGGAACCATGATGGCGATCACCGTGGGGGCGTGGCTGGTTGAAGGAGCCGTATGGCACGATCCGGGGTGGCAAGGGTGGGCGTTGGTGATCACCCTGGCCGTCGTCAGCACGTATCTGGCCCGGCTCATGCTCTTCCTCTCGGTGCGTAAAATTGGCGGCGGGCAAACGGGATTACTGGCCCCGCTCGAAACACTGTTCACCGTCGTCTGGTCCATCCTTTTTTTGCGCGAGCGCCTGATGCCCGTGCAATGGATAGGCAGTTCGCTGATTGTGCTCAGCGCCGCCCTGGCCGTGGAGCGGCTGTGGCAAGTGCGCTGGCGGAAATAAACTTACACATGCCCTACAACTTCGACCAACTCATCAACCGGCGAATCGCCGGAACTGTCAACAAATGGACTTACTATCCTGAAGGCACGCTACCCATGTGGGTGGCCGACATGGACTTTGTCTCGCCTCGCGCCGTCATCCAGGCCTTGCGCGAAAAAGTGGAGCACGGCATCTTCGGTTACGAATTGCCCTCTCCCGAATTGATTGCCGTCGTGTGCGAGCGCATGGAACGACTCTACGGGTGGGTCGTCGCCCCCGAACAAGTGATTACCCTGCCCGGCCTGGTCACCGGGATCAACGTCGTCTGCCGGGCCATCGGCGGGCCGGGCGACGGCGTGCTGATGCAAACGCCAGCTTATCCTCCGTTTCTCAGCGCTCCAAAAAACAATGGCCGCGTCATGCAAGACGCGCCGCTCACCTACGTCTCGGACGGCGACTACACCTTCCACTACGAGATTGACTTCGACGCCTTTGAGGCCGCCATTCAGGAAAACACCCGCCTGTTTCTGCTCTGTCACCCGCACAACCCGGCGGGCCAGGTTTACACGCCGCAGCAACTCACTCGAATGGCAGAGATTTGCCTGAGGCGGGACATCGTCATCTGCTCCGATGAAATCCACTCCGAGCTTCTGCTCGACGACATCGAACACGTTCCGCTGGCAACCCTCTCGCCCGAAATCGCCGACCGGACGATTACCCTGATTGCTCCCAGCAAAACGTTCAACATCGCCGGCCTCGGTTGCAGTTTCGCCATCGTGGCCAACCCGGATTTGCGCCAGCAGATGCATGCCGCCGCCGAGGGCCTCGTGCCGCTCGTCAACGCGATGGGGCTGGCTGCCGCCTTCGCCGCCTTTCGCGACGACCCTGATACGAACGAGTGGCTGTCGTCGCTCCGCCAATACCTCAAAACCAACCGCGACACGCTCCTTGACTACGTGACCACACAACTACCTGACGTCAAGACGACTATCCCGCAAGCCACCTATCTCGCCTGGCTCGATTGCCACCAGGCAGGCATCGAAGGCAACCCCTACGACTTCTTCCTTCAGAAGGCCAAAGTCGCCTTCAACGATGGCGCAACTTTCGGGCCGCGCGGCCAGGGTTTCGTGGGTTTGAACTTCGGTTGCCCGCGCTCACTGCTCCTGCAAGCGTTGGAGCAGACAAAAGCGGCGTTGCAGGACGAATGACGAATGGGAATAGACATCCGAGCCGAAGTCGCCAAGTATTACGATCTCCAACCTGCCCCTTTTGAGGGGAAGGATATTCCGTTTTACGAGTCGCTCATCCCCTCGCCAAAAGCCACGGTGTTGGAACTGGGATGTGGAACCGGGCGGGTGTTTGTGCCCCTGGCGAGCCACTGCGCTTACATTCACGGCGTCGACTCGTCGGAGAGCATGTTGGCGATTTGCCGGGAGAAGCTGGCATGGCAAAAGATTGGCCCCGACCGTGCCTTCATCGAAAAGGCCGACATTTGCAAGTTGAACCTGGGCCGGACGTTTGACCTGATCACGGCTCCCTTTCGCGTCTTTCAGAATCTCGAAACCGACGAGCAGATAGACGGCTTCTTCGAGACTGTTCACCAACATCTTGCGCCTGGCGGCAGTTGCGTTCTCAACGTCTTCCAGCCCTACGCCGACGAAGCCGCCTTGCGCCAGCGTTGGAAATCGCAGGGCAAAGATTCGGTCGCCTGGGAGCAAGCCGCCGGAAACGGCAAGGTAGTCGGCTACGAGCGCATCTCGCGCGTCCACGGCCACAAGCTCATTATTTACCCTACTCTGACATATCGTTACTTCGAGGGCGATGAATTGAAAGACGAAGCCGTCCTCAACATCGCAATGCAGTGCTACTACCCGGCTGAGTTTGAAAAGCTGATCACCGAGCACGGCTTCAGGGCGCTAAACAAATGGGGCGGCTGCAACGGGGAAACATACGGCAATGGGCCGGAATTGGTCATTCAGTTTGCTGAGAGAGGATAATCATGGTTCTCTGGCTCACCGAAAACGATGTCAAATCTTTGCTCACGATGGAAATGGCGCTGGAGGCGGTAGAGGAGGCCCACCGCGGGCTGGCGGCTGGAACGGCGGTCAACATGCCGCGCCGCCGAATCAGTCACGAGCGCAACCTGTTTCATCTCATGTTCAGCGCCGTCGGCTCGCGCAAGGCCATCGGCCTCAAGGCCTACAACTCTCACGGCGGCCCGGTGGACTTTTTGATTCCGCTTTACAGCGCCGAGACCGGGCGGCTGATGGCGCTGATCGAGGGCGACTGGCTGGGGCGAGTCCGCACCGGGGCCGCCTCTGGAGTGGCGACCAAGTACATGGCCCGCCCCGAGTCAAAAACATTGGGCCTCTTTGGCACTGGCGGCCAGGCGCAGACGCAACTGCTGGCCGTGTGCGCCGCAATGGGCACGATCGAACGCGTCAACGTCTACAGCCGCCACGCCGAGAACCGCGCAACCTTCGTGGCCGAGATGCAACCACAGGTGAAGGCGCAGATTGTGGCTGTGGACTCGCCCGAGGCCGCGCTTGAGGGCGCCGATGTACTTGTGACGATGACCACTTCCAAAGAGCCGGTGTTTCGCGGCGACTTTCTGCCGCCCGGCGTGCACATCAACGCCGCCGGCTCGAACCACGCCAGGCGGCGCGAGGTTGACGGTGAAACCGTGCGCCGTTGCGCCCGGGTCGTCGTCGACTCCATCGAGCAAGCCAAAATGGAATGCGGCGACCTGATCGCCGCTGTCGAAGAAAAAATCATCCACTGGGACGACGTGATCGAGTTTGCCGACATCGCAGGCGGCAAAGCGCCGGGCCGCACTGCGCCCGACGAAATCACCCTCTTCGAGTCGCAAGGCATCTCGGTCTGGGATGTGGCGACGGCGGCGCGGGTGTATGAGTTGGCGGTGGAGAGGGGCGTGGGGCAGAGGTTGGGGATGTTTGAGTGAGACGCAATTTTGTTTTGGCGAATACAGGGCCTTCTTGGGCCGCCTGTACCTGTGCAAACAAGCGTAGGCGGACTTGGGTTAGGTTAACTCGACCTTGAGCTTCTTCCCTAGTGCCGACGCTGCCCGCTCCAGAGTCGAAATCGTCACGGACGGATTAGCCGGATCGAGCAGCCGTTCCAGGGCCGCCCGGCTCGTTTTCATCCGACTGGCCATTTCCGACTTGGTAAGCTTGCGACGCTTCATCTCCTGCGCAATCTGGAACGCGATCACTCGCTTCACGGCGGTGGCTTCTGCCACATCCAAGAGATGCTCTTCCCGCAGGTAATCATCGAAGTTGCTACCAAGATGCTTCTTGTTCATAGCCTTATTCCCGATGTAAGTCCGCCAATCGTTGTTGCGCGGTATGCAAATCTCCAGCCGGGGTCTTTTGTGCTTTCTTGATGAAGCCATGCAACAACACCATCGTATTGCCTTCGACCGTGAAGATGACGCGGGCGATACCCTGACTGATGTGGGAACGAACCTCCCATAAGCCTGGTTCCAGCTTTCGGATCAGGGGCATGCCCAAGGGCCAGCCAAACTGGGCGGTTTTGATATCTTCCCCGATGGTCTTGCGATCTTCACGTTTCAGGCCTTTGAGCCATTCCCGAACGGGTTCATTACCGGCCTCAGTCGTGTAGAAAACCACGAACAGGACGGGCTCGTTCTTGCCATTGGCATCTGCCATGCAGGCAGTGTATCAGAAATGGTACATAAGTCAAGGGCGACTTCTCGAGCCAGCGGTGGCGGTTAGGCGGCCCAACGTCAGGCCTCAGGTGCAGGGCGGGTGTTACTCAAACACGGTTCTGAAGTAGCGGCGGGGCGAGAGATCGCTCCGTTGACTACAGCTTAGCTGCCCTTTGTTTTAGAGACCAGACGCTTGCTTTTGCTACGACTGTGCTTTTGCTTTACAGGCTTGGATATTCCCAGTATTTGCGCGATTTGTTCAAAACCTGCCTCACCCGCGTATGGTTCAATCTCGCGTTCTAAATTTTTGAGCCTTACTTTCTGCCAAGAGGATGTCGCGTCATGGTGTTGTCGAATGAATGCATTTGGCAACGTGTAAAACTCTGGCTCACGTGCGCCTTCTGAGCCGTCGTGATTGCCGTAGAACTTGCCGATATTCAGAAACGCTACTATAAGGAAGTCGAACGCCCCCAAAGATGCTTCTTTGATTGGAAAGCCCCTATCACAGTCAGTTGCATATCGGCTTTTGACTTGGACTCTGACTTGAGCAAGTTCGCCGTTACTGGGAACGTGCCGTGGGTTAGGATGAATACAAATCAGGTCGTAGCCTTCGTTATTCGGCGGTGCTTTACAGGCGAGGATATTTCGCCGCATGAGATGACCCATGACCAAATACTCGGCCCCTGCCGAAACAACAGGGAGTCGAAGCCAGTCGCGCTCCGCCATATCTGTTATTGCAACTTTCTTGTCGTGTGCATTATGCTCTATATTTTCAGGCTCAATTGCTTTTGCACTATCGGGCCCAGAATAGCAGTTGCACAATCCTGTTTTGCCACATTTTGGGCAAGGCCATTGTAAGACACGCTCAACCAGTTTTGCGAATAATTTAGCCTCAGCATCTTCTGAAAGCGGTTGTCGCTCTTGTGCTTGGCCTGTGCGGTCGTTTGGCATTTGAAGAAAGGCACCCAACATTTTAGCGGGCTACCACTATCTACGGCAAAATCATCTCTCTAGCCAAGTATAAGCCACGTCCATCAAAGCGCCACCTCAAAACGCCCCTACTTCTTCGGCGACTTCAAGAACGATTTACGCTCCGGGTCGGCAGGCAAGGTGGGTGAGGCGTTCGAGTCGGGCTGGTTGTAGGTGTTGAGGGCGTCGCTCACAGCTTGCCCTGAGCTTGCCGAAGGGTTGACGTACTGCTCGCCGGAGCCGCGAGCGGAAACGCCTTCGATCAGTTCGGCGGCCAGGGCGCGGCTCATCTCGGTCGAATGGAATTCGCGCATGGCTTCCACCTGAACCCGCCGCTGGGCCACGCCTTCAAACCGGGCGCGCAAACTGTCGGGCGGCATCACCTGCAGAACCATCGGCCCGCTGATCGAGATGCCAAGCGGCGCAAGCCGCTGGTTGGCGTCCACCACGACTTGCTTTTCGATGTTCTCGAACTCCTGGCCCCGGCAGACCTGCTCGGCGGTGTAAGCCGAAACAATGCTCACCAGGGCGCGGCGGGCCCGGTTGGCCACAATCTCGTAAAACACCTCGCGCGGAAGCGCCGCCAGCCGGGCGGCGGTCGTCAGCTTCGTCTTCTCCGGCTCAAAGTTGTAGAGGAGCGCCAGGCGCAGGCCCACCTGCAAACCGTCCTGCGCCGGCAAACCGTTGAAGGTGTAAGAGAACACTTCCGGCCCGGCCTTGATCAGCGGCCCGAGCGATTCGATGAGCCGATTGTGATGATGAAACCCGGCGTGCTCAACACGATGATACCGCTCCATGCGTTTGACGAACTGGAAGTGGTTCTCCGGAACGTAATACACCCCGAACGGCCTGCCAAACGCCAACGCCAAACGGAATAGAAGCGGCGCGGAAGGATCAATGTCTGTCATGAGCAAACTCCTGTGAATTTGTAACCGCCGCCCGGAGCGGATTGGATCAACTCAACACCCGGCATTTCAATCTTGCGCTTCAATTCTACAATGGCCCGGTCGAGCACTGCATCAGCCGATGCGCCAAGCCCGCTCGGTTCGTGCGCTTCGGCAATTTGCACCTTCTCGCGCAGGGCCTCACGCGCGCAAGCGTGGCCCTGCCTTTCGCACAGCGCACACAACAAGTCAAACTCGACTCGCCTCAAATTGATCTCCCGGCCATCCACCCGGACAAGCTTGGTGCTGACGAAGATTTCGATCACGGGGACGCCGCCTTTTGGCGGTGCCGCCGGTTTCGCAGCAACCCCGATCTTCCGCGCCACGTAGGCTTCGAGCGGCGGGCAAAGAACGGCGTGGGTGCCATCGGTGCGCTCACGGATGAGGCCCTGGGCCATCAACGTTCCCTGGGCCGGGCCAGAAACCGGCTTCCCCTGCAA
>Ga0247727_10009283_pt1 | contig 17896 bp, 19 predicted proteins | sample WisWelCaveWW1625_FD_202498 | JGI IMG/M metagenome (GOLD analysis project Ga0247727, IMG submission 202498) | Biofilm microbial communities from Wishing Well Cave, Virginia, United States - WW16-25 | ecosystem: Environmental > Aquatic > Deep subsurface > Groundwater > Cave microbial mat | place...
CGTTGGCGAAGGCGATGGCCGCCGCGCCCGAAGCCATCCGCAAGGCATACGAGGAGCAGTCCGAGCGGCTCGCCAAGGCCGAGCTCGACGCGGCCTCGGCGCTCGCCAAGGCCGACGTCGAGTACAACACGCGCGTCGAGCGCGAGTTCATCGCGAAGGCCGCCGACTTCGACGCCCTGCCGACCACCCCCGACGAGTTCGGGCCGGTGCTGCGCGCGGTATCGGAGAAGGCACCGGAGGCATTCGCGGAGATCGACCGGATCTTGCGTGCCGCAAACGCGGCGCTCAAGCAGGGCGACATCTACCGCTCGATCGGCCGTGACGGCACCGACTCGACCGGCGGTGACGCATGGTCGCAGATCCTCGGGAAGGCCGACGAGTTGCGTGTCGCGCATCCCGAGCTGAGCCGCCAGAGCTCGATCGCCAAGGCCTCCGAGCTCAACCCCGAGCTCGTCGCCGCGTACCAGAAGGAGCAGCGCGATGGCGTATGAGAAGGAGCAGTTTCTCGACGCGTACCCGACCGACGGTGACCTGAGCGCGGCGCAGTACAAGGCGGTCGTGCTCGGCACCGACGGCAAGCTTGATCTTGCGGGCGCCGCAGTGCGTGTCCTCGGGATCCTTGTCGACGACGCGCCCGCGAACGAGCGCGGCACGGTCTGCCACTTCGGGTTCACCAAGGCGATGGCCGGAGCGGCGGTCGCGGCCGGCGCGTTGTTGATGACCGACGGCACGACGGGCCGACTGATCACCGCGACCGGCACGAACCTTGTCGTGGGCCGTGCGCTCGCGGCGGCGTCGGCTGCCGGGTCGATCATCCCGGTGTTCGTGTGCCCGATGGGCAACCTGGCGCTCGCCTGAGCGGCTGAGTCGACAAGGAGAACTGAGCCATGCCGAACCCCACCCCGCAGCAGGGTCACGTCGACCAGCTCCTCACCAACATCTCCGTCGCGTACATGCAGGAGGCGACGGACTTCATCGCCGGGCAGGTATTCCCGACGGTGCCGGTGGCCAACGCGAGCGACAAGTACATCACGTTCCCGAAGGGCACGTTCTTCCGTGACGAGGTCGAAGTTCGAGGCCTTGGCGCGACGCCGCGTCGGGTCGGCTACACGATGTCGACCGACAGCTACTTCTGCCAGGAAGAGGCGCTCGAGTACGTGCTCGACGACCGGCAGCGCAAGAACGCGACGCCGCCGCACGACCCCGAGCGGGTCGGCGTCAAGATGCTCATGAGCCAGCATCTGATCCACCGCGAACGCCGGTTCGTCACGGACTACTTCGGCACCGGCATCTGGGGCACCAACGTCACCGGCGTCGCCGCCGCGCCTGGCGCGACCGAAGAGATCTACTGGTCGGCGGCGACCGGCACCCCCCAGGCCGACGTCCGTGCCCGCAAGCGCGCGGTGAAGGTCGCGACCGGCAGGGAACCGAACGTGTTGGTCCTCGGCTCCGATGTGGAGCTCTCCCTCGCCCAGAACCCGGATCTGATCGACCGGGTCAAGTACACGGGCGACGGTGCGCTCTACCTCGACCGCGCGGAGCTCTCCGACTACTTCGGGGTCCCGAAGGTCGTCGTCTCCACCGCGTCGCGCAACACCGCCGATGAGGGGCTGACCGCGACGATGGCGTTGATCGCGGGCGCCAAGGACGCGCTGCTCGTGTACGCGGCCGACGACCCGGCGATGGAAGAGCCGTCCGGCGGGTACATCTTCGCCTGGACCGGCCTGCTCGGCGGCAACGCGTTCGAGCCCGCCGGCGTGTGGCGCGGCCGCGACGATCGGGCGACGTCGGACTGGTTCCAGACCAAGGTGAGCTACGACATGAAGGTCGTCGCTGCCGACATGGGCGTGTTCTTCTCCGGCATCGTCACCTAACCCCGCGAGCGCGTTGTTGGTCCGGTGGGACCGGAAAGGCAGCAGGTCATGGGCAAGGTCGACCGGTACACCGTCATCGGGTTCCGTGCGTGCGTCGTCGCGTTCGACAACGACGACGGCACCACCTCGGAGTGCCACGTCCCGCCCGGCGGGCAGGTGTACGCCTCCTGGCTCGGGACCCGGCACGACTCGGCGTTGCGTCGACTCGTGCAGATGGGGATGCTCACCCCCGCCGGTACCGTCGACGAGGGCGACGTCCCCGCCCGGCCCGACATCGACGAGCATCACCCCGACCGGCGCAAGACCCCATCGGGCGAACCCGCAGAGATCCCCAACCCGGGTGATGGTGATGACGGCGGGGGCGACACCGACGCAGGGCCTGACGGTGCCGCCCCCGCCGCCGGCGACGACGAGGAGTATGCGGACTATCCCGACGAAGGGACCGTCGAAGACGTCCTCGCCTGGGTCGGCACCGACCCCGACCGTGCAGAGTTCGCGCTCGACGTCGAAAGCGACCGCGAGCACCCGCGCAAGACGGTCCTCGAACCGCTCGAAGCGCTCCTCGCACCCCCGGCGTGACCGCGACCTACTCCGGCGACCCCGCCACGAGCGAGCGAGATCTCGTCCGGTTCCTCTGCGGCGACACCGGCGAACAGAACCTGTACTGGCTCACCGACCCCGAGCTCGACTACCTGATCGCCAAATACCCGGCAGCGCCGTACCGGGCGGCGTCGAAAGCCGCACGACGCTGCGCCACCAAGGCCGCGCAACGCGCCGACACGACCGTCGGCGACACGTCGATCGCGTCGTCGAAGCTCGCCGCCCAGTTCAAGCAAGCCGAACGCGACCTCGAAGAAGAAGCAACCCAGGCAGCACCGACCGTCTCGGGCGCGTTCCTCGCGGACCCGTGCGCGACGCTGCGGCCACCGAACTTCGCGCTCGGCCAACACGACCACCCCTGATGATTCCGCATGCGACCACCACCATCCGCGTCGAACGCCCGACGCCGGCGATCGAAGACGAGCGCGATCCGTACGAGCCGGTGAAGGTCCCGGCGGGCCTACCGATCGCCGAAGGTGTACGCGCGGTGATCGGCGTGCCGTCCGGGCGTGCCGACCGGATCGGCGGCAACCGCCAACACGTCGAGTACACGCTCACCGCAGATCCGGTCGAGCTCACCGCCAACGACATCGTCGTCGACGAGAGCTCGGGAGAGCGGTACAAGGTCGACTGGGTGATCACCCGGCCCGGGATCCCCGGCACAGGCCTCGAACATGTGACCGGCGGCCTACTCCGAGCATGAACTGGCCCTGCTACCTCCTCGTCGACGTCAACCACCGCGACCGCGCCGAGCATGGCGGGAGCGAGTTCGACCTCCGGCGTGTCGACACTGGCGAGATCGTCGCGGTCGGGACGTACGGCCTGTTCCTCGGCGACGACGAGGGGCAGGTGTCGACACCGGGCGCGCTCTGGATCGTGAAGCACAAGGCCCGCGATACGAACCCGACCGACAAGCTGACGGGCCACCTCCCGATGATCGAATACGAAGGCACCGAGGATCACCTCCTCGTGCTGACGCCTGGCGGGACGTGGTGCGTCGACTGCCCCGCCACTGGCGGCGGGCACTGGACCCGGACCGGCGAACCACCGAACGTCACCGCCACACCGTCGATCCACCTGAGCCCCGGCGTGGGCCCGCCGCATGAATGGCACGGCTTCCTCACCGCCGGCGCCCTCGTCACCTGCTGAGCCCGCGCACCGCATCGGTATAGTAACAGTGTCCAACCATGGAGGCTGTCCGCCGATGGGACTCGAAGCCCAAGATCAAGTGCTCGCGCTCACCACGCTCGAGATCATCAGCGAGATCGACGAGTTCACCGACACTCAACTCGGTGAGATCACCGACCTCGAATGGCTCGTGCAGCTCGACCAGCACTACGGCGAGCTCGCCGCGGCCATGGCCGTAGCCCGCAAGGCCGTGCAGCGACGGATCTCTGAGGTCATCCCCGCCAAGACCCTCCACTTCGCCGGCGGCGCCGAAGTCAAATGGTCGCCGGCAAGCCCGACCTACAAGGGCTGGGACAACGACGCGCTCCTCCGCGACGTCCTCGACAGCCGCCTCGCCGACCACGACACCGGCGAGATCCTCGAGGAGAGCCCGTTCGACAAGATCCGCGCCTGCTACTCGCTCGGCGGCTCCAACGTCCGCCGCGAAGCACTCCGTGCCCGTGGGCTCGACCCTGCCGACTACTGCACGATCGAACGCGCACCCAAGGTCGAGATCATCCGATGAACCGAAGGAGCACCCGATGACCGTTGTGAACCCGATCGACCTCGAGACGATCACGCTCTTGAAGGGCGGCCACGATGACAAGACGCCCGGCGAATGGTGCTTCATGGAAGCCGTCGCGTACATCGCTGGCGAGAAGTGGTCCGCGAATCCCAAGTGCGCCTGCCCCGTGATCACCTCGTTCATGATCGGGTGGAACGACCGCATCGGCGACGACGAAACCCGTACACGACTTCTCGCGCCGCTGCTCCTCAAGGTGCTCGGCACACGCTCGACGGTGTTCGTCGAGATGGAGCGGCGGTGGATGCTCGCCGACTGGGTAGTGCGCGTCGTATCACCGATCTGGCTCCGCGCCGCGGGCCTCGATGCCGACGCGGCCATGCTCGAGGCGCTGGACCCGATCGTCGATCGCGCCACGGCCGACGCCGTGTACGCGGCCACGCGACCGATCCGCGACCGCGCGTGGCAACGACGAACGGAGCTTCGCCAGAAGCTCCGTTCCGCCGTCGCCGTCGCCGCCGACGCCGACGCCGCCGACGCCGCCGCCGTCGCCGCCGTACGAAGCCAGGTGTGGAACGAGACCTACGACAAGGTGTATCGGGAGACCTACGACCGGCTGCTGCCCATCTGTCGCGAACGATTCGCTGGCACGATCGCGATCGTTGAGCAGTCCGCGGTCGAGCTCGTCGAGCACTTGTGCGAGATGGGCAAGACCGCCGCGTGACCGAGCCGCTACTCACCGACCGCGAGCACGAACTCATCGTGCTGCTCGGCAAGGTCTTCTCCGAATTTCGAGCGCCCGAGGCCAGTGATGGTGACCGGGCTCGTGCTCGCGGCCGCGCTCGCCGGCCCACTCGCAGTGCTCGGGATCCTCGGCTATCGCCGTGCGGTCGAGCGGCGGGTCCTCGCCCGGGCTGCCGCCCGGAAGGCGATCTACGCGCAGGTGATCGCCGCGCAGCGTGCGGCAGACCGCCAGCGTGCCGCGGATCTCGCCTGGGTGAAGGCCGCGACCGCCACGGTCGCCGACCTCAAAGGCGGCCAGCGCCACGCCCCCAGCCCGCCGCCTCTTCTCCTCCGCCTGAACCGCCCAGGACGCCCACAGCGCCTCCTAGCCGGTCCTGCGGACCCGCCAGCGGGGTGCACTGTCCATGTACCCGACCGAGGAGGTGCTCGTGTTCAGCGACTTGTGTGTCGAGCCCGTCGAAGACGAGCAGATCTACTGGCTGGTCATCGACCGGCCGACCGGCGCGCACTACACCGCCGCCGCCGGGCCCGCCGGCCGCCGTCGTGCGGTGCGTCAGATCGCCGACGGGACCGCACGCCGGCATCTCGCTCGCCTCGCCGCTCTCGCGTTCGTCGAGCTCGCCCGAGAGTGTGGGCTCGCGGCGGCGCTCGAGGTCCGTCCGAAGGTGACGCTGCGCCGGTAGGTTCGCCGTCGCGTTGCTGGCGCATCGTCGAGCAGGCCCTCGGGACACTCCCTCGTCTCCGGGGGCCTGCTCGCGTCCCAAGCCTCGGACGGTGGGCCGGACGAACCACGCCTGTGTGGTTTGCTGCGCCGCATGGCCCTCGACGTGCGAATCAACCAGTTCGCGCTCGACAGCTACATGGCCGAACAGGGCGGCGACGTCTGGCGTGAGCTCCAACGTCGCGCGCTGCGGGTCGAGTCGCTCGCTTCGCAGCTCTGCCCGGTCGACACCGGCCGGCTCTCCAACTCGATCACGCACGAGATGGGCGTCGACGCCGACGGCCCCTACTCCGATGTCGGCACCAACGTCGAGTACGCGCTGTTCGTCGAGCTCGGCACCTCCCGCGCCGCCGCCCAGCCATACCTGAGGCCGGCGCTCGAGGCCGCGAAGTCCGGGGTGTTCGGGTGAGCACCACACCGGCGCTCGTTCTGCCGGATGCTGAGCATGCGATCCGGTCGTGGCTGCGTGGCTGCGATCTCGGCGGCGCTTCCCGGAAGGTGTTCTTCGGGATCCCGAAGGAACCGCCGGCGGTGCCGTACCCGCTGGTCGTTCTCGGCCGTGTGGGCGGCTCACCGATCGATGAGATCGATCACGACGACGCCGAAATGCAGTTCGACGTGTTGGCCCGCGCGAAGCGCGAAGCCGCACTGATCTCCGCTGCGCTCGTCGCATGCGTGCGCGGGCTGCGGATGGGTGACCGCCTCGGCGACGACGCGGTCACCAGTGGGGGCCGGATCATCTTCGGCCCGTTGTGGCGCCCCGAAGACGACCGGGATCTGTCCCGGTACGTGATCGGCGCGCGGTTCGTGCTCCGAGCCAGGAGCGTGTGAGATCAGGAGGTCTCGATGTACGACCCGAACAATGTGCTGCTCGGGCCCGGCTTGCTCTATGTCGCGGTCCTGGGCTCGATGGAGCCGACCGACCTGACGAGCGCGTGGCCGGCCGCGTGGTTGCCGCTCGGCTACACGAAGGAAGGCCACACCTTCAAGTACGAGCCGGCGATCGAGCCGATCGAAGTCGCCGAGGAGCTCGACCCGATCAAGTACGCGGCCGCGTCGCGGAAGCTGTCTGTCGCGTTCATCCTCGCGGAGTCGACTGCGACGAACCTGCAGCGCGCGATGAACGGCGGCACGGTCACCCCGGGCACCGGGATCGTCACGCAGGAACCGCCGGCGATCGGCGAGGACACCTCGATGATGCTCGGCTGGAAGTCCGACCCCGGCGACGAACGTTGGGTTTGGCGCAAGTGCCTCCAGACCGGCGCGATCGAGATGAACCGCCGCAAGGCCCCCGACTACGCGACCATCCCGACCGAGTGGATGGTGCAGGCGCCGGGCGGCGGCACCCTGCCGTTCAAGCGGATCCTCGCTGCGGTCCTGGTCTGAGGTCGGTGAGTCATGGCTCACCGCGACTTTGACGCGGCGCGCGCCGAACGCACCGCGGATCTCGTCAGCTTCAAGCTCGGCGGCGAGCGGTTCGAGTTCGACCGGCAGATCCCCGCGGAGCCGATGCTCGCGATGGCGCGTGCCGCGCGGCTCCAGCCGAACATCGCCTCCCAGAACGCGACGCCCGAGGAGGTCGCCGAAGCGATCGCCGAGGCGTACGCGCTGACGGCCGACTTCATCGAAGGGATCCTCGTCCCCGACGATGTCGACCGGTTCCGGCGGGCGTTGCGGGTCTCGCGGATGCGGTTCGAAGGGCCCGACGGGCTGCTCGAGCTCGTGCAGTGGCTCGTGGAGGAGACCGTCGGCCGCCCTTTGGTGTCTGCCTCCGACTCGTCGCCGGAGTCCTCGACGAGTTCGGAGCCCTCGAAGGCAAGCTCATCGCAGCCGGCGCTCCCATCACCGAGCGAGGCGGTCCCCTCCTGACCATGGGCCTGCGCTCGCTGCTCAACCTCGTCTACTTCTGGATTGTTGAGGGCCGCGACGAGGGCGACCGACGCAAGCTCGACGCGGCCTTGAACGACTCGCCGATCGGCACGCGAGAGCGTTTCGCGCAGGCCATCGCCCGCACGGAGAACCTCGGCGGCGAGGTGGTGGTCGTGTGACCACGCCGATCGGAGAGGCGTTCGTCCGACTCCGGCCCGACGCCAGCGGGTTCGGGTCGGAAGCGAAACGGTCGGTCACCGGCCAGCTCGGCGGGATCGCGAAGGCCGCCGCGGGCGCGTTCGCGACCGGCGGGCTCATCAAGGGGATCGTCGGCGTCACCCGCGCCGGGTCGGATCTCGGCGAGCAGATCAACAAGGTCAACGTCGTGTTCGGCACGTCGGCCCCGATCATCCAGGAATGGTCGAAGAATTCAGCGACCGCGCTCGGCCAGTCCCGTACCCAGGCGCTCGAGGCGGCCGGCACCTACGGCAACCTGTTCCGGGCGTTCGGTGTCGGCACCGACGCGAGCCAGCGGATGTCGACGAGCATGGTGGAGCTCGCCGCCGACCTCGCGTCGTTCAACAACGCGAGCCCCGAAGATGTGTTGCTCGCGCTCCGCTCGGGACTGACCGGCGAGACGGAACCGCTCCGCCGGTTCGGTGTCGCGCTCACCGCGGCACGCGTCGAGGAAGAGGCACTGCGCCTCGGGCTCGCGAAGCAGGGCGAGGAGCTCTCCGCCGCGGCGAAGAGCCAGGCGACCTACTCGCTGATCATGAAGGACACGACACTCGCGCAAGGCGACTTCGCCCGCACGAGCGATTCGGTCGCGAACCGCCAACGGATCCTCTCCGCCCGCTGGGAGGACCTCAAGTCCAAGATCGGCACCGCTCTCCAGGGCCCGGCACAAGCGTTCCTCGGGTTCCTCACCGACCGGCTCCTCCCCGGCCTCGAACGCATCGGCGTTTTCGTCGGCAAGCTCGGCGACGTCGCACGTGACTTCTTCAACGGCGACATCCTCTCCGCGGGCGCGCGTCTCGCCGAGATGTTCAACCTCGACCCGAAGACGACCGTGACCGTCATCCGGGTCATGCAGCGGGTCCGCGACGTCGCGATCCAGGTGTTCGATTTCCTCAAGCGCAACGGCCGCACGATCGCGATCGTGTTCGCCGCGATCTTCGCTCCGCTCGCGACCTTGACGGCCGGACTGATCTACCTGTACTTCCACTCCGACCGGTTCCGCCAGATCGTGCAAGCGGTCGCCGGGTATCTCTCGGAGCAGTTCGGCAACGCGATCGCGTTCATCACGGAACGGTCCGAGGCGTTCCGCGAGGCCGCCGCGAACGTCTTCAACTTCGTGCGCGAAGTCATCACACGGTTCGTCGACATCACCGTCGGGCTCTGGAACCTGTGGGGCGACGAGATCCTGCGCATCATCACGATCGCGTTCAACTTCATCCGGGGCGTGATCTCCGACATCCTTCGCGTGATCCGCGGGATCATCGACGTGTTCCTCGGCGTCCTCACCGGCGACTGGAGCCGCGCCTGGGACGGCATCAAGAACATCTTCGGTGCGGTGTGGAGCACGATCGTACGGACGCTCGGCGCGGTCGTCGCGTTGATCACCCAGATCTTGAGCGGCGCGTGGGAACTGATCACCCGCGGCGTGTCGGTTGCGTGGGACAAGATCGTCGGGTTCGTCAAGACCGCGGCCGACACCATCGTCGGCGCCATCATGGCGCTGCCCGGCCGTCTGCTCGCCTTCGGTTTCAACCTGTTCAACGCTGCGCTCGAGCTCGGCGGCAAGTTCCTCGGCGGCTTGAAGGCCGGCCTCAAGGCGGTAGCCGGATTCGCGGGTGATGTCGCGACGGGGATCGTGAACGTCGTCATCGACGCCTGGAACAAGGTCGCCGGGATGATCAACGACTTCGTCCCCAACAAGGTCGGCTTTGGAATCTTCTCCGTCGACCTGCCCGACAATCCGATTCCGACGTTCGACCGTCTCGCCGGCGGCGCCGAGCTCGACCGTCCGACCCTCGCGCTCGTCGGCGAGCGGCCCTCCTCGTTCCGTTCATCGCGCCGCGAGATCGTCACGCCCGAGGAACTGATGCGCAAGGTCGTCCGCGAAGAGCTCGGCACCAAGCGCGACGCGCCGCTCGTCGAGAACCTGACGATGCACGCCCTCGACGCACGCACTGGTGCGAAGGCCGTCGCGGACGAGCTCGCCTGGATGTGGGAGCTGGCCGGATGAGGAGCGAACGATGACCTACACCGGCCCCGACACGAACGATCTCCCCCAGGAAGTCGCGACAACCGTCATCGACGTCGCGCTCCCCGAGCAACTCGACAACCCGACCCGATCCCGACATATCCACGCGAAGTTGCATGCCCGGACCAACAAGCACCTCCGTGACGGGCTCGCCGCGCTCCTCGAACACATCAACGACGGAGGGCTGCACGCCGGCGCGCCCGGAGGATCGTCGTCGCTTGCCGCGATGACCGACGTCGACATGACCGGCCTCGCGGGCAGCTCACTGCTGCGGTTCGATGCCGACGACTCGCTCTGGCACGCACGCCTCGCGCCCGCGATCGACGTCACCGACTACGGCGTGACGCTCGGCGCGACCGCCGACTCCGCGATCCTCGACGCGAACACCGCCGCGCTCAACGCGCTGCTGGCGGTCGCCGCGCTCGCCGGCGGGTACAGCGTGTTCTTCGCCGGGATCGTCTACGTCAACGGCGACATCATCATGGACGCCGCGGCGTCCGCCGACCAGATCCATCTCGTCGGCGCGCATGCGGGCTGCGGGATCTTCGACACCCGCACCGCCGGCACGACCCTGCGGCTCCTCGGCGCGGGCGGGGCGGTCTGCACCGACTGCTCGCTCACGAACATGCGGATCGACGGTGTCACCGCCGGGGCGAACACCCGCGTCGCGCTCGCGTTGACCGACGTCGAACGGTTCACCCTCGACCGGGTCGAGATCGCGAACGCCAACCGGGCGATCACCGCCGACAACCTCCGTGCGTTCCTCGGGCGGAGCTCCCGGTTCGTCAGTTGCGGCCGGACCGCCGCGCCCACCGAAGGTGTCGTGAACCTCACCTCACCCTCCGCTGGGCGGACGTGCGAGAACATCACGTTCTTCGACTGCGAGTGGCGCGACTGTGTCGGGCTCGACCTCGACGCGACATCCACGAACGAGCGGATCAGCCGGGTCATGCTCATCGCGAGCCGTTTCCTCTGTGGCGGCACGGCGCTGCGGTCGGGGCGGGTGCGGATCAACAAGGCCCGCTTCGTCGTCTGCGCATGGAACCACTTCCGGGCCGGCACCCCCGCGGCCGCGGTCGCGGCGCAGAACGTCCTCGACATCACCGACTGCACCCACGCCCAGGTGTTCGCCAACAGCTTCGAGGGCGCATCGATCGCCGCCGGGCTGAACCCGATCCGCACGTTCATCCGGTTCAACGGCTGCGACCACGCCCAGGCCCGCGACAACGGCTTCGACTGCGGCAACAACAACAACCCGACAGTCGCCGCGATCGAATGGGTCGGCACCAACAACGACGCGACCGACATGGACAACGGGTTCGGCACGATCGCGGGCGGCACCCCGGTGTTCCGCACCGGCCGGCCGACGACCCTCGCGTCACGGTGGCGGGCGAGCTCGATCCGGTTCCTCACCGCCTCGGCGACACTCACGAACGAAGACGAGCTCGTCTACGTCGACGCGACCTTGGGCGACGTGACGGTCACGCTTGCGAGCCTCGCGGACCTGTCGCACCCGGTGACGATCAAACGGTTCGACGGGACCGCGAACGCGGTGACCGTCGCGGCGCCGGCGCAGACGATCGACGGTGCCGCGACCTACCTGCTGCCGGTCCAGTACGGGTGGGTGCAGATCGGCTGGTTCGGCCTCACCTACATCGTGATCGGCGCCGGCCCGCCGTCGGGTGACGTGATCATCCCGCCCGGCACCCCGCCCGCGCGTAGCAGCCGGACGGTCGTCGGGGATACGGCGATCACCGTGGCCGACGACGTGATCTTCGTCAACCCTTCGGCGGTCACCGTCACGTTGACGCTCCCCGCGATCGCGCAAGCACCGAAGGTCGTGAGCATCAAACGCATCGACTTCCCGCACAACTACCTCCGCACCGTCGTCGTCGCGACCGCGGACGCCGGGCTGATCGACGGCGCGGCGACGATCTCGCTCGAGAACCCGCTCGAAGGCGTGGAGCTGATGCACGACGGCACGAACTGGCACACGGTCTGAGGAGAGACGGATGAGCGGACCCGAATACTGGGCGAAGCACATGACCGTCGCCGCCTCCGACGCGCCCGCGCAATGGAAGCTCGGCGCCCGCTACGTCTGTGACGGTGCCGCGGACGAGGAGTTCATCAACGCCGCGATCGTCGACGCGTTCCGCAACGGTGAGGGCGGCGCGGTCTATCTGACGCCCGGCACGTTCAACTGCACGCGCTCTAGCCCGGGCGGCGCCGTGGTGATGCGCGGCCGTGTCGCGCTGCTCGGATCGGGGAAGGCGACCGAGCTGCACGCGACCGGCGTGTGGACCGGCGGGATCGGCGGCGACTCGGGTCTCATCTGCCTCGACGACTCGTGGTTCTCGAACCAGTGGATCATCGCCCACCTCTCGCTGCACTGCGAGAACATCTCGATGTGCTCGGGCGTCAAGGCCAACATCACCGACCCGTTCGTCAACCATGCCGACGGGTTCCAAGGCGGCGAGGGCGAACAAGACGCCGCGGGGCTGATCTACGACCTGTGGATCTATCAGCCCGAATACGGGATCCACCTCGACGACAAGCGGCCCGACACCGGCGCGCACACGAACAACGGCGACGCGCAGGCCACGAAGGTCAACAACGTGCGGATCAAGCAGGCCCGCCGCTCGGGTGTCCGCGCGAACGTCGCCGACAACCAGTGGAACCTGCTCGACATCGGATCGTCCGGCAACGCCGCGGGCGGCGCAGGGTTCGAGGCACTCCGCGCGAACCAGAAGATCACGAACTGCAAGTTCTGGGAGACGAACCGGGGCGGCGCGACGAAACCGTGGCACGGCGCCGGACTGTTCCTCGCCGACATCGACCATGTCGTCGCCGCGTGCATCGGCCAGGACAACGACTCCGCGAACCTCTACATCACGAACGGCGACACCGACGACCGGGTCGACGGCTCCGCGCCAGTCGCGAAGTTCGCGGCGGACTGCACGATCGTCGGGTTCGGCTCCCACGGCGGCGGCGCGGGCGGCGGCAACAGTGTCGGCGCCGGGATCTACCTCGCCGCGAACTGCCACGGCATCAACATCGTCGGCCACCACCGTGCCGCGGGCTCCGCGCAGAGCGGCCCGCGCGGCTGGATGTTCGCCGGGAACCTCCAGGCATGCAACATCATCGGCAGCGCATCCAAGCTCGCCGGCGGGACGCACGTCCCGGTCTCGGCCGCGCAAGCGCTCCATGCGAGCACCCGCGTGCATATCGGCATCGAGGACGGCACGGTCTACAGCGAGTTCTCGCACTGGCCCGACGGCGCGACGAAGGCCCGCCACAACGCGACCGAAGCGTTCGTCACCGCCGGGGCCCTCCAGGATGTGACGCAGCTCGCGGTGACGGTCCTCGGCGGCGCCCGCTACTACGAGTACGAGCTGATGTTCATGTACGAAGGCGACCCCGACGACGTCTGCGCGTTCGCGGTCGAGATCAACGCCAACGGCGCCGGCCTCGGCCAGCTCCAAGCCCAATACGACTACCTCCATCTCGTCAAAGCGGGGACCTGCGCGGCCGGCACCGCCGGCGTGACGGTCGTCGCGGCTGTCGCGACGTTCTCCGCGGATGATGTCGGCCGCGAGATCTGCTTCTCGACGAACGTCGGCGCCGGCCGTAGCTCCGCGGTGATCTCGGCGTTCACGTCGAGCACGACCGTCACGATCGAAGTCGCGTCCGGGCAGATCTCGGGCGACACGTTCGTCGTGCTCGCCCCGCAACGCCGCCACCACAACACGTCGGTAACCGCGGGTGCGGCGGCCTCACCGGAGATCCGGCCCGGGATGGCCGAACAGCTCGCGGTCCGTGCCGTGCGGGTGAAGGGCCTCGCGTTCGCGGGCACGACGAACGCAACGACGACGATCACCCCCCAGGTCCGGCGGGTCGCGGGGACAGGGTCGGGGATCAAGCCGAAGGAGAACAGTTATGTGAAGGCGGTGCCGTTCGCATGACCACCGGACTCGGTGACGGGCTCCTCGGCGCGTACGGCGCGACGCTCGGCGACCTCGAAGGGTCGTGGATCCTCGCGCTCGGCGATGTGCTCATCGGCGAGGCGCCGATCCATTTCGACCGTAACGTCGTCGACCTCGGCGGGGTCGAGGACCTCCGTGCCGACGTGCTGGAACGGCCGTTGCGGCACGGGCTCATGTCGGTCTCGGGCGACTTCCTCGGCGGCCGTTCGATCGAAGCGAACTTCCTGATCGTCGCCGACACCGCGACCGCCGCGCAGGATCAGTGGGAACGTCTCGTCGCAGCATGGTCCCCCGCCGGCGACGAGCTCGTCGACCTCACGATCCAGAGCCCGTCGCGGACATGGATCGTGAAAGGCAAGCCGCGCCGGTGTGTCGCGACCGGACGTCGTCTCGAACGGCGTTCGGGGGTGATCCGGGGGCGGGTGCAGTTCCTCGCGTTCGATCCGATCCTGTACGACGCGATCGAGCGTGACGTGCTCTGCGACCTCGAGACCCCGGCGGCGGGGATCGGGCTCCCGCTCGGGTTCCCGTTCGGTTGGGGCGGCGGCGCGGCGGTGTGTGCCCTCCCGAACGAAGGCACCGCGCATACCTGGCCTGTCGCGATCCTGACCGCGTCGACCGCGGCGCCGCTCATCGACCCGACGATCACCGACCTCGGGTCCGGTGAGCTCCTCGGCTTCGAGCTCGAGGTGCCGGCGGGCTGGTCGCTCGTGATCGACATGGGCGAAGCGACGGTGATTCTCGTGCTCGACCCGACCGACCTGAGCACGGGCGCGTCGCGCAGCGCGTCGGTTCGCCGCCCCGAGAGCTCGTGGCTGTCCATCCCGCCCGGCGGTACGACCTGGCAGATCGTGCAGGCGTCCGGCGCGGGCTCCATCAGCGCCCGCTGGCGCGACGCCTGGTACTGAGAGGAGCTCGCGATGGCTGCGAAAGACCCGCTGTTCTGTCAGGGCGCCGGCGCGGTCTACGACGCGGACGAGATGCGCCAGATGCTCGAAGGGATCGTCGGCGCGTTCGGCGGGGTCGGTGTCGCGGGGCCCGCCTCGCTGCTCGTCACGGAGAACGGCACCCCCGATCTGAGCGTCAACATCGCGGCCGGTGGCCTGTTCGTCGACGGGAGCGTCTCCGCGCACCAGGGGATCTACTGGGCCTACTTCGACGCGGTGACGAACATCCCGATCGCGACCGCGGACCCGTCGAACCCGCGTATCGACCTGATCGTCGTGCAGGTCCGCGACAACGCGTCGGACGGTTCCGGCGCGAACGACGCCCGGATCATGCGTGTCGCGGGCACCCCCGCCGGGAGCCCGGCGCCGCCTGCCCTGCCGACGAACTGCTACAAGCTCGCCGAGGTCCTCGTCGACGCGCTCGCCGCCTCGATCTTGCAAGAAGACATCACCGACAGCCGTCAGGCGTTGCCGTTCAACCTCGTCGTGCGCGGGAGCTTGACGGTCGCGGTCAACGCGACGGTCACCGACCAGGCGTCCGCAGCCCGGGTGCGGGCGACGAGCGTCGCGGACGCGTCCGCGACGAGCACACAGCATGCGTTCCAGGCGGGCGCGACCACCGGCCCGAACGTCATCGCCGACGGCAACGAGATCATGGCCCGCAACAACGGCGCGCTCGCGACACTGTTCGTGAACGCCGACGGCGGCGACATCAAGCTCGGCGCGGCGGGCGCGACCGTCGATGTTGACGGCACGATCACGGTGAACAAGGTCCGGGTCGAAGCGGCCGGCGACGCGACGTTGGGCGGCGAGGGTCACGGGTTCCAGGTTGGCGACACGGACGGCCTGAACGTGATCGCCGACGGCAACGAGATCATGGCCCGCAACGACGGCGTCGCGGAGGCGTTGCATCTGAACGACGAAGGCGGCGAGGTCCATCTCGGTCTCGACGGCACGCTGATCGTCGCGGCGGACGGCGCGGGCAACACGACCCGCCTCACCGCGACCCACGACCTGCCTGCGGCGGCGGGCACTGACGTGGTGATCACCGCGGGGCGTCAGATCGTGAAGAAGCCGTCGAGCCGCCGCTACAAGGAGAACATCGTTCCGCTCGCGTTCGATGTCCCGAACGTCGAACAGATCGTCCTGAACCTCGACCCGGCCGCGTTCGAGTTCCGCAACAAGGACCTCGCGCCGGGCCGCAAGCTCGGGTTCATCGCCGAGGACGTCGCCGCGCTGGTCCCGCAGGCCGCGATCTTCGATCTCGAGCGCCAGCCCGACGCGGTCGACACGACCGCACTGCTCGCGGTGTTGTGGGAGCACGTGCAGGCCCTCACCGTCGAGGTCGCGCAGCTCCGCGCCGACGCCGAGGAGCGCGAGGAGCTCGGCGGCTGATGCAGCGGTTCACGCTCCCGGAGTTCTTCAACGGCGAGCGGATCGACGACTTCTCCCATGACGTGTCGGGGATCATGGAGGCCGCGCTCCGCAAATCGGGGACTGACCTCTCCGACGGGTTCCTCGAGTTCGTCATGCCTCGCCCCGGGGTCTCGCGCTACAAGTGCGACCGGGGGATGCGGCTGAACGACCGCGAGCTGTTCGCGTACAAAGAGTTCGACTTCGCGCAGAGCGCCTACAAGTGGGACGCGACCTGCTCCGCGGCGACGAACAAGCTCACCGTCCCCGAGTTCTTCGACGCGCTGACCGGGCCGGTGTTCTTCCCGGGCGACACGTTCCGAGTGCAGGGCGCTGCCGCCGCTACAGGATTGACGAACGCGGAGCTGTCGTTCTACTCGATCGCCGATCCGGGTGTCGCGGCGGACGGCTCGTTCCGTATCCGGCAGCGCAACGGGCCGCTCATCGACATCTTGGCCGACGACACCGATTTCCAGATCGTCTCGCTCGAGAACCGCGGCCTGTTCGAGCATGTCGGCTGCCAGTGGTTCCGTATCCTCGACGGTAGCTACGTCGGCTCATATCCGGGCTGGCCGGAGCCGTGGGATCAGCGGCTCGAACGCCAGGACGCGTTCCAGTTCAAACGGTGTTTCCAGTTCGAGCTTGGCCGCAACACGATGACGAACTGGTGGGGCGACGCCTACCAGTGCAGCCCCGACATCCAGGGCCAAGACGCGCCGTTCCCGAACATCAACATGGCGTTCTGGCCGCACGACAACAAGGTGCGGCACTGCGGCCGGCAGGGGATCGTCACGCAGCATGTCATCGACTGCTACGCGCAGCGCGAGGACGTCGACGACATCCAACGGTCGGGCTACGACTCGGAGCAGAACGGCCGCAACATCCGCGAGAACTACTGGATGGAGGACTGCATCGTCCGTCGAGTGCGCAACACGTCGGGGTTCGTCGGCGGCGGGTCGGGCTACGCGCGCACGACGGTCATCCGCCGCTGCCGCGGCACCGAGGTGCACGAGGACGGCACGCCGTTTGATCTCGACTCGACCGGCAAGTTCGTGATCGTCGAGAACTGCGGGAAGGCGTTCGTCAACGTCCGGCCCCACGCGGCCGGCGCGACACAACTGCGGGTGACGAACCCTGCGCAGCTCGACACCGGCATGAACTCGACCGTGCCGAACAACCCGTACCGGCACTACATCGAGGGCCCCGGCGTCGCGCCCGTGTTCCGCCCGCCCGGGATCGTCGACTCGCGCTACCTCGACGGCACCCGGGTCAGCGGTATCGTCGCACCCAAGACGGTCCGCTGCGCCGTGTTCGCTGCGGGGACCGACACGCTCACACTCACGGCCGGTCAGCTCGGCGCGGCCGATGTCGACCGCAAGATCGAAGGGCCCGGCCTCCCGTTCGACGCGCACGTCGGCAGCGTGGTCGGCACGACGGTGAAGGTCGTCGACGAGAACGGCGTCCCGAAGAACACCAACGGCGCCGGCGGCGGCGCGGTCGACTATTTCGCCTACGGGACGTGGATCACGCTGCCGCGGCCGTGCACGACGACCGAGACCGCGGTGCGGAAGTACGCGCTGTCGCTCGGCGGGCTGCATCAGCGGTTGCTGATCGAGGACTGCGACGGCGAAGTGCTCGGGATGGGTCAGCAGATCGCCGGGAACCGACAGGTCGTCGTCAGACGCAATTGGGGCCGCAACGACGCGGGGAACTTCTCGACCGCGGCGACGAAACTGAACAACGTCGACGGTTGGCTCGTCCCGACCGCCGGGACGTGGCTCCAAGGGCC
>Ga0247727_10009284_pt1 | contig 17895 bp, 15 predicted proteins | sample WisWelCaveWW1625_FD_202498 | JGI IMG/M metagenome (GOLD analysis project Ga0247727, IMG submission 202498) | Biofilm microbial communities from Wishing Well Cave, Virginia, United States - WW16-25 | ecosystem: Environmental > Aquatic > Deep subsurface > Groundwater > Cave microbial mat | place...
CAAAAATCAAGTTCATTCAATATGCACCTATCGAATACGGAAATACTCCGAAGGTCGCTCAAATCACTAAAGTATCATACGTCGAGCCGGAAGAGCTCGGCATCCAGCTACCCGCCACCTCAAGTCAAACTTCTCCTCAAGTAATTCCTGCCAAAGGATTGAATCGTCGTGATTTCAACAAGATGCTCGGTCTTGTATTTGGTCTTGGCGCATTGAAGCTCACCGGTTGCGGCGGCGGAGGCGGTAGCGATGGTGCTGCTCCTGCGCCTGCAGCTGAATTGCCCCTGAACGTTCTCGAACAACGCATTAACGGCGATGCCTTCGGTGCGGAGATGAACGTTCCGCTCCAACCCAATCTCCGATATAATACTACGCTGATGTTCAACCCGACGCAAGAGGTCCAGAATGTCGCTATCGACGGGCGTTTGTACGGCATGAATAATCACCTGGAATCGCGCCTGCAGACCGGCGTGATGAGCCTTGCCCCGAATACCGTCGTGAACATCCCGAACTCGTTCCCGTTCGTGCTCCGCCAGAACGCGGAGAACGGCCGCTGGGAATACCACTTGGTGACCAATCCCGGCACTTCCCAGGAAGCCCGCCAAGTTATCACCGGCGTGTACGTCATCCCGACGGGCGCTCAAGCAAGCTTCGGCAACCTGCGCAAGGTGCAGGAACTTGTCGACGTGAGCGACTACCAGTTCCAAGCGAGCGACAAGGCGCCTGCAGAAGCAGACCCTGGTTTTGCCATCGTCAAGGGTAATATCGCTGAAGGCGTTATCGACGCTGCCGCGATTAACCTCAGGACGAACTGGCGCAACCGCGTCGTTCCATACGTCCAGGACCCGGTCGTTGACCTCGTCCAGGCGAGCCAGGCGAGCGGCAAGAAGTGGCGTGTCCTGATGGGCACCCCTGCCACGAACGCTGATTTGAGCGCCATCGTCGCTGCATTGAGCATGCCGACGGCGGATCCCTTGATCGCGTCGTACGAACGCCAAGGCGATTCTGGCCTGATCGTGACCGGTCCGAATCCGGACGCGGTCGCATTGGCTGCAGAGGCATTGTACGATCCTGCCCAGTACGCCATGACCCAATCGAACAAGTACAAGGTGTCCGGGACGTCAGGAAACCTGACGGTCACGGCACTGTGAGGCCCACCATGTCACAAAAATCTAAGATTTTTGGGAACTTGAAAACCGCGTTTTCAAGTAAAAAGCTCGCGTTTATCCTCACGTTTTTGCTTGCCTTGCCGGCAGTGCTGGCAGCTGATTTGCAGCAGTATCCGGGCTTTTTCCACAACGATATGATTACTGTGGTCATTCCTGACAATGCCTCAGGCACTGATGTCGCCAGCATGAGCACGCTTGCGAACGCCTTGCAGAACGCAGGCTACAGCGTGACTGCCAAGACCGCGAGCCAAGTGAACGGCACTGCGGGAATGAATATCGTCAGCATCGGCAAGACGAACAATGCGGTCAGCGCCCAAATCCTGGGCAATGACAGCACAATCGTCCAAAACAGCTTTGCCCGCATCACGTACTTTGAGAGCGGCAGCGCAGAACAGGTTGTCGTGTACGGCAACACCCCTGAAGACACGCAGAAGGGAGTCTACGCGCTCGCCAACTGGCAGAGCTTCCCATTGAAGAATACAGAAGTCTATGTCTCAGGGATCATTCCCAACTTGAACCTGTCCAGGATGGTCCCGTATATCGACTACACGTGCGGCGGCAACCAGACTTACCAGTACGGCCAGCAATGGCCGCAACCCTGCGTCGGCCAGACCCTGTTGCAGTATTACCCTTCGTTGACCAGCAATGGCAACGGTCAGGGCGGTGGCACGGGTAACGGCGGCAATGGAAATGGCGGAAACGGCAACCAAACCGGTGGCAATCAGACTGGCGGCTCAGGCAACCAGACTGGTGGCAATCAGACCGTGACGCCTGGCGCTTCGTTCACCTTGAGCGCGATCACGCTCGGTGATGATGACCAGGACCGTGGCGAGAACGTGAGCACGACATTCACGCTCCAGAACACCGGCACGGTGACGCTGAACAGTTTCACCTTCAGCGGCATCGACAGCAAGTACCAGCTCAACCTCACCGGCATTCCTTCGAGCCTGACATCAGGCCAGAGTACGACCGTGACGATCAACACGTTCGTTCCCTATGATTTGGACGGTGTTGACAGCGATTGTGACGAGAATCCGGTCAGCATCGGCACGCTCACCGCGAGCACTGCCCAAGGAGCGACTGCCTCGCAGACCGTCCGGATGCAGGCAACGAATGAATTGGCGATCCTGGACGTCTTCACGGTCATCGCAGGCGAGAAGAGGAAGGTGCTCGAGACCAAGCTCATCGACATCTATCGCGAAGACGATGTCGAAATCCTTGTCGAACTGAAGAACAAGTTCGACACGGACAACAAAGAAGGCCAAGACCAGAGCATCGAAGTCGAGGTCAAGGCTACTGGCGACACTGACGAGCTCGACCTGGACGACAGCAACGAGGTCGAGATCGACGCAGAATCTGAGGACGAAGTCTCGTTGGACGGCACGGTCGAGGACGATGCCAAGGGCAGTATGAGGCTCATCCTCACCGCAGAAGGTGAGGACGAGAAAGGCGCCAAGCATTGCGACCAGACCATCGTCAAGTTCAACGTGATCGAGGGCGTGCGCAGCGCCATCAGGCTTGCGCAGAACGCGACCAAGCAGCCCACGTTCATCCCGCTCCAGGAAGAGCAACAGACACCCCCTGCGGCTCCGCAACCTGAGCCGCGCGAGGAAAGCGTCGATGTCTTGACGCCGACCGCTCCGGTAACCCGAAGCACGTTCCGTGACAGCACCGGCTATGTGGCCTTGCTCGTGGGAATGATCACGCTGATGCTCGCCGTGATCGGCGCAGAAACCGCATTCATCATGCGCAAGCGCAAGCACGCACCGCTGCTTTAGGCAGCGGCTCTTCTTTTCTTTTTCAATACTTCTTGCAGCGCCTCGGCCAAGTCTTCCTCAGTGATCTGCGCTTGCGGTTCTTCCCCAGGCTCCATTTCGCCTGCGCGGACACGCCTGCCTTGCGATGCAGGAGTTCTCGTTGATGGCCTTTCCGTTGGTCCTCGGGCAGGTTCAGCACGATGTTCTCGCGTCTTGCTGAGCATGAACCACGCGCCGCCAACGAGGAAAACGACCGCGAGCACAGGTAAGAGCAATGTGCTCACGAGGTCTGGGTCAAGGACTCCTGTCCACGCAAGGACCTGGATGAGCACGAACGAAAGGAGCATGAGCGCGACGAACATCAGGGTGTTCTTGTGGTGCTCCCTGACGCCCAGCAGAGAGAACAGGATGCCGAGGAAGACGAACGCGACCAGGATGATCGCGACATACCGGGTGAACCACGTGATGACCTGCACGGTCTGGATGAGTGCGAGCACGAAAAACCCGAGCACGAGCGCGACCATGGCGTTGTAATTGCTCTTCGGATTGCCTTTCGCGTCCTGACCGAGAACCTTCGTCTTCTGCAACACCGCATACACGACCGTGAAGACGAGGACGAACGGCAGGATCACGTCGGTGAGACCGATCTGGTCAGCGAGGATCAAGACATCTTTGATTGCCATGGGCGTGTTGATGACCGCAAGAGTATAAAAATCATTCACTCGCTTTCTTGATCAACGTCGCTTCAGAAACAAACGTCTCTTCAGGATGCGGGTCAAACGGCTTGCAGGCATCAAAGAAATCGCACTGGCCTGTCGACCACTTGCAGAGTTTGCTCGGACTCCGCGGATAATCCTGAAGCTGACTCGACTGGGTGACCTTGTGGATGAGCTCGATCTCCTTGCGCGCGAGCGCTAACAATGAGTTGTCCACGTCCAGGAATTTCGGACGGTCCTTCAGGAAATAAATGCCGACCTTGTCCGGAAGCCTGCCATGCTTTTCGTGGTAGAGCAGCGTGTAGATGGACAATTGCAGCCGGTATTCCTCCTCATTGCTGTGGTTGCTTGTCTTGTAGTCCATGATCCTGACCTGGCCGTCATACGTCTCGATCGCGTCGATGATGCCCTTCGCCTGCAAGGCATCGTTCATGATGAGTTCCTCGCGGATGGGCGTCAGCTTGGCGAACCGCTCTGCGAACGATCCCTCGACCTGATAGACCTTGCGCACGAAATGATTCAGCCAATTGAGCAGCATCAACAACGTGTCCTCGAAATAGAATTGCGCCTGCGTAGGCGTGAGGCCGATCTTCTTGAGCTGCGGCGTCGTTGTTGCCCATTCCTTGACGAGCAAGTCCTGGATGATCTCCATCAAGCCCAGCTCAAAGCTGTCCAACGAGAGCTTGCTCACATCTTGGTCAAAGAATTCCTCAAGCACTTTATGCGCGATATTGCCTCGTACTTGGTGGACGTTCGGCTTGGTCGCGAGCTGCTTGATGTACTGGTAGTAATACTTGCGCGGACATTGCTTATAGCAGCCGATCGAACTCGGACTCTGCACACGAGGCATACGCGCACGTCTCGCGACGGCCTTTATATGTTTTGTTGTGGTGGAAAAACGATGGCCAGTGGGTTCACGCAGGCAAGAATTCAATCGTCGGCAGCACGTATTTGACCAGCACGTACAGGAAGCCTGCGAGCAAACCCATTCCAAGCACAAAACCCGTGATCTGCCGTATCATTTCCCAGCGCATGCGGACATCATCCTGGTGCGTCCTGACGCGGAACAGCCTGACCGGATGCTCGACGCCTTTGAGGCGGTGCGCGCCCAAGAAGAGGACAGGCACTTCATTCTTGTTCATCGCGTGATACACTCCTTCGCTGAACATCACCTGGCCTGCCTTTGCCAGGGACTCGATGCGCGACGTGGCGTTCACTGCATCACCATAGACGTCATTGTTGCGATGGATGACCTCACCCGTATGGATCGCGACACGGATCCTGATCCAGCGCGACTTGTCGCCTTGGATGTAATTATACCGTCGGAACGCTTTCTGCAATTCAATGCCGCACAGCACGGCATCGGTCGGCGACTTGAACGTGACCAGGAACGCGTCACCGATCTTCTTCACGACATGACCGAAATATTGCTTGAAAATCGGAATGGCGAGGCTATCAAAAGTATTGTGCAGCTCGAAGAACTCGTCACGGCTCATCTTCGCAGACGTGCTCGTGTATTCGACAATATCGATGAACATCACGGTCAAAATCTCTGACGTGATCTTCCGCTGCGTGTAGACCGCTTCTGCCTCCATAGGCAGAATCCTTGCGCGCTTCTTATAAAGCTGCTGAACACCGCTTCTCGTCGGAATTCTTCCGCTTCATCCGTAAATCCTTAGCGGAACGCACATAAAGACAAACATCTTATCAACACTATTCTCGTCGGTCGGAAACTTTTCGGACGCGAGATACGAGAATGATCACTGCATTCATTATCGGCATCATCGCTGGCGTGGTTGCAGGCCTGATTCCTGGCGTGCACATCAACCTCATCGCGTCCCTTGTTCTCGCGGGCAGCGCGTGGCTGCTGGAACGCTTCTCGACGATGGACTTTGCCGTGTTCATCGTCGCGATGGGTGTGACGCACAGTTTTCTCGAATTGGTGCCTACCATTTTCTTAGGCGCTCCTGATGATAGCACTGCCTTAGTGATGCTGCCTGGCCATCAGATGCTGCATGACGGCTTGGGCTACGATGCAGTGCGGTTCGCGACCATCGGCGCGCTCGGATGCCTTGTCTGCACGCTCGTGCTTTTCCCGGTGTTGCTCTGGATATTTCCCTTGCTTTTTGCCGCGCTCAAACCGGTGCTTGGATGGCTGTTGCTCGGGCTCTGCATAATCCTGATCGCCAAAGAAGGCAAGGACTGGTGGAAGGCATTGCTCGTTTTCTCGACGACAGGACTGCTCGGCGGGATCGTGCTGAGAAAGCTCGAATTGTCACAGCCCTTGCTGCCGCTCCTCTCCGGGCTCTTTGGAGCGAGTTCGCTCGCGCTGGCCATCTTCGAACAGGCCACGATTCCTGTCCAGATCGGCAGATTCGCGCGGCTCAAGACGGCAGAGGCAGCCAAAGGTATCGTCGGCGGTCTGGTGGGCGGCACCCTCGTGACCTTGTTTCCTGGCCTTGGCCCAGGTCATGCCGGGGCCCTTGCCACGACAGTCTTCCGTTCGACAAGCCATTCTTACCTCGTGCTCACCGGCGGACTTCACACCGCAGACTTCCTCGCGTCGATGGTCACGCTCGTCGCAATCGGCAAGGCACGGAATGGCGCGCTCGCCGCCCTCGAACAGCTCGTGCATATCTCGAGTGCTGATCTCTTGCTGCTTGGCGGTGTCGCGCTCATCGCAGGCATCCTCGCTGCAGGGCTCGCCTTGCTGAACGCAAAGATTTTCGGGACGCTCGTCGAGAACGTCAACTACCCTGTGCTGAGCGGCAGCGTTCTTGCGTTCTTGGCCGTGCTCGTCATATTCCTCAGTGGGTGGAAAGGCCTGCTGGTGCTTCTCGTGAGCGCCGCGCTCGGCCTGCTCGCGCCCTGGCTCAAGGTCAGCAGGGCACACGCGATGGGCTGCCTACTCGTACCAACGCTTCTGTATTATTTGTAGAAAATACCGAAAAGTTAATAAAATATGGTACTTTTTACCACTTTTATGCCTAAAATAGATAATAATGACCGAGAAATCATTCAACTGCTTCGCGAGAACAGCAAGCGCTCGATCCAGGACATCGCGAAGCGCATCGGCCTGCCGCTGACAACCGTGCACAACCGCATCAAAAAACTCGAAAACCAGGGAACAATCAAGCGCTTCACCATCGATCTTGACTGGGCAGCGCTCGGCAAGCAGGTGACCGCATTTGTCCTGATATCGGTCGAGTACATCCTGCCCACAGGCGGAAGGGTCAGGCAGGAGGACATCGCCCGAGAAATAAAGGGATTGCCTGAAGTCGAAGAGGTCTCTGTCCTCACCGGCGGTGCTGATATGATCGCAAAGGTCAGGGTCAAGGACGTTGCAGAATTGAATGAATTCCTCATCAATAAATTGCGAACGATCTCAGGCGTTGACAAAACCCAGACGATGATCGTATTATCGACAGTCTAACGCAACCCAGCGTCAGCAAAGCTGACGAGGGTCTTTAACGCAACCTTTTTAAAACAACCATCAATCCAACGTCGCTATGGAAGGTCGTATCAGCGCGTTCAGGGGAAGTTTCCGCCGCAAGAGCGGCAACCAGATGATCGTCCACGTCGACGGCGTCGAAGACAAGGCAAAAGCCCAAGCGCTCGTCGGAAAGACTGTCGTCTGGACAGCACCAGGAAATAACAAGAAGCAATTGAAAGGCAAGATTGCCGCAGCACATGGCGGCAAGGGAGCCGTCCGCGTCATCTTCGAGACCGGCATGCCTGGCCAGAGCCTGGGCGAGCCTGTCAAGATCGACTGATTCTGTCAGCAGCTTTTTATTCAGCCGACACGTAAGACGCCCTATGGCAGACCTCTTCGATGCCATCGACGAGCTCGAAGCCGCAGGCGTCAAGGAATTGCAAAGAATATTCACGAAAACAGGGCGCTATCTCGAGCAGGTGATGGGACCATTCGCGAACCCCATAACCATTTTCCCGATGGAATTGCCAAGCAAGGATTACGTCAAGATTCCTGCGACCTTCTTCGGGATGCCCTACGCGATCCACGTCTACCGCGATCCTGAACGCGCAGACCAAGAGCGACTCCGTTCCGAAGCCGAAAGATACAACATCATTGGCCACGGAACCATCGACGATAAATTCGGCTATATTCTGAAGAAAAACGAGAAGACCATTACTTCGCCCACTCAGGCATGACCGGCCCGATCAAGGGCCAGACATAGGGGGCAGCCACGATCAAGGCGCCGATGAGCGCGCTGTGGAACCAGGTCTCTCTCAAGCCGAGCGAGATGCCACCGACCGAGGTCTTGATCGCTGCAGAGACGCCATGGATCTTCAGCATCGCGATGAGCCCGACGGCAATCTGGAAGACCAACGGGGTCAAGTACGGAACTCCTTGCAAGAACGTGACGTTGTTGAACACCCACGGGGTATTCATCGTCGCGAACGTGGCGATAATCGCGAACACGATCGCGTGCACGCCGTGACCGAAACGATGCGTGGGAATCGTGACATCGCGATGCAGGAGAATGATCTCATAGATGCCGATGACCAGGCCCAGGATGATGGGCGGCAAGAGCATGAATTCAGCCATAGCTGTTCACGCAGAAAGACTCCTATTTAAACGTTTCTGGCATCACTTGAGAACGTTCATGCCTTCTTGGCTGATGCGCTGATCCTGCTTGCCGTCCTTCTGATCAGCCTCGACGAGCTTCTGCTCGATCGTCGCAGGCTGCGCATCATTCATGAATCGATGCATCTGCCGCTTGGCGTTCGACGGGAAATACCATTGCTTGTCTTGGTAGTGCAGGGTGGCAGTTCCTGGCGCGGATATCGCATACGCTGCGATAACGGCGAGAAGGCCGGTGCCGAGCACCAGGCCGCGTTGCAGCCGCAAGTTCTTACCTGCATAGGCATCCTTGATGTGACGATACATCTTCTCATACCAGCGTTTCTGGCGAGGAACAGGCAGTTCCGTCCTCGCGGGTGGTTGGTGCTCAACGTTGGTCAAGTCGAGCGGTTCTCCAGAACTCGCATCAGGAGCATCACTCCGGGCAGCCGAAGGAAAGTCAATGGTCGTATCGCCCTTGGTCTGCGGAGGCATTTCCTCGTCGACAGGTGCGAGCTCAGGAAGCATGTGGTCGTTCGTCATACTGCTCACTCCGTGATGCGGTAGTTCACGCCGCGGGCCTTGCTCAGTTCATCACGCGACACGTGTTGGTCAATGCCAGCAATATCGTCGAGAACGCACTTCTCCTGCGTCATCCGGTCAGCAGTGCTGACGGTCTTCCGGCAGCTCAAGCGGATGGCTGCCTTGTTCTCGGCAAAGCGGATCGCCTGGTCGAGCGTGTCTTCGTCGTCAAACGTGTAGTCCTTGTCCGGGCGTCCGAAATACCGCACCGCGTACTGACCGTCCTTGCGGAAGACCTCGCTGCGCGCCAATGGCTTGAAGTCGATTTCCCGACGAGGATCGTGGCGCTGGAACGTAGCAGGATCAAGCCCGAAATACGCAGCGATGACCAGCGCAGGGATACCGACGAATGTCAGCGCAGCTTTGGAAAAACCACGCAATTCAGGGCTCACGTCCTGAAAAGCACCATCATAGGTCGTGTTGTAAAAATCCTTCACCTTCTGCGGCTTGCCGCTATACCAGTCCTTGAACTTTTGCCAGATGCCCTTCTTGGGAATGGCGCTCTGTGGAATAGGAATGGGTTGTCCTTGAACAGCGGTTTCGTCAGGCATACAGATCACCTTTGTTGTTACTTCTGGGTGGTGAAACTGCTATATAAAGCTTTCGGTCTCCGACGAGAGCATTCATGACGAAATATTTATATACCCACAAGTCGCCGTGAAAACCCGCTAGCAAAAGAGTTGACGCAATGGTCACAGCCCCGCCCATCTTCGCCGATGTCCCCATTCTCAGCACGCTTCCTGACATCCCGCAGTATTACGCGAATGTCCGCGGCGTCTCCTTCATCGTCGACCTGGTCCTACTGACCCTGGTGTTCGCAGAACTCCTCAAGGAGGCGGGTAGGAGAGCAAACCTGCCTACGCGAGCCAGTGCCATCATCGGCCTTGTCCTCGGCGCGACGATCACGTTCGCCATCCACGCAACACAGTACACGCTCCTCCAGCACTGGCTCACCGGCTTCATCGCGGCAATCGTGGCAGGAACCGCAGCATATCTCTTCACGAAAGAACACTGGGGCAAGGCCTGGGCAGTGCTCTTCGGCATCTTCATCGGCATGGTCGTGCTCGGCATCGCCAAAGTCTTCCTCGGCGAGACGATGCGTGGCCTCTTCTCGCTCCTGGTATTGCTCGGCATCATCGCGCTCATCATCGCATTGATCTCCGGCATACGCACTGCTGCAGGTGGAGGCGGCAGGGGAGGGGGCGGTGGTGGCGGAGTCGCTCCTGATATGGGTCCGATCCTGGATAAAATCAACCAGCTCGGCCAGCGCATGGACCAGAACTTCACCCAGCAAGGGGAAACCCTAGGCAGGGTCGAAGCCGCGATCACCAAGATCAATGATATCCTGACTGATGTTCTCCAGCGCCTGGACAAGCTCGAAGGCTTCTTCACGAGCTGGCAGGAATGGTTCACCAAGGTTGACGGCAAACTTGAGGACATCAAGACCTCAGTCCTTGCAGGCAAGCAGCTGCTCGAGAACCACATCAGCGCAATGGGCGAATGGCGGAACCAGTGGAACCAGTTCAGCAAAGGCGTGAATGACGCGCTCACCGCGCTCAAAGCCCAATTGGAGAATGCAACAAAACAGCTCGGAGATATCGTCAAGGGCATCGCAGACATCGGGCAGAGCCAGGAACGCATCGAGGGGGAGATCAAGAACCACGACCGCGTCCTGGCAGATCTGCAGAGCAAGATAGCAGGCTTGCCCATCCTCGTCCAACAGGCATTGGGGCCTGAGTTCGCCGCTGTCGTGAGCGAGCTGCGCCTCATCAAGAGCAAGCTCGGAGCATTGTCCACCATCAGAACAAACGTGAACAAGATCCTTGAGCTCGTCCAGAAATGGGAAGCGCCTGCCATCCAGGATATCATCAACAAGATCGAGGCGAGCAAGCAGGATATCATCAACAAGATCAAGGAACTCAATGACCGGCTCAACGACGTCGTGAAAGGGAAAGGCGCAGATGCCAACCAGATCATTTACAATCTCGGCGTGCTCCAGAACGCAGGCCACGACATCAATGGCAATATCAGCGATGCCACGAATGTCATCAACGGCCTCAAGGACTTGGGCCCGCGATTGACCGAACTCCTCAAGAGCTACGGAACGCTCAAGGGCGAGCACGAGGAATCCCAGCAGCGGCTGAAGACCTGGGAAACAATGCTCAAGGACTTTGGCGCCAAGATCGTCCAAGCGATGGAACAGGCGCGCCGGGAAGAAGCGGTGCGCGCAGCGCCTGCCGCAGCAGAAGAGGCGGCCGAGGCGCGCGAATTAACCGACTTGGACACGATTGAGAACGCGGTCAACCAACAACTGACATTGATGCAAGACGTGATGGAGAAAGTCCGAGAAGTCATTATCGCACTCACGGCAACGTTACCCAGAAGAATCAGCACAAAAGCAACCGAGGAGGAATGGAAAACCGCAATCCAGGCAGCGCTCAACATCGCCCTGCAGAAGGCAAAAGTCAATATCGATGAACTCAGGATGGGCGCAGGCCAGATCACGAGCATCAAGAACGTGCTTGAACGCGCACGCAAGGACGTGCAAGCGCACTTAGCGCTCATCGGCCCGAGGGAACCTGACGAACAAAAGCAACTCCAAGAACTCGATCAACTGCTGAAAGGATTTGAACAATTCGAAGACCAGCTCTTTGCATTATTCAGCAACCTGAGCGAAACGCTCAGCACCCAAGCGATTGAAGCGATCAAACAAAAAATCCAGGAACGCGTCGCTACAGGCGAGAAGAAGAAGGATATCAAGCAAGTCGATGCGTCATACATCATCGGCGCGTTGCAACAACGCTTCGAACAACTCGCCAAGGCAATCAATATCGTGAAGGTCATCTGGAAGAAGGTCACCGAAGCAAAGAAAAAGAAGCGCGAACGCCAAGCGAGAAGGCCGAAGCGCCCTGCACCGAAGCCTTCACCATTCGCAGGCCGCAAGCAGAAACCCTTGCCGCCCTACCGCGGGAAAGGCGAAGTCGATTAGGCGGATTCCTTGAGTTCTCGCTCACAGATCTTGATGGATTTCGCGACTTCCTTGTCTTTCGGCAGCAATTCCTGGGCTTGCTGGAATGACTGCAATGCCGTCTTGTAATGCTTTTGCTTGCCGTGCGCAAGGCCGATGTTGTAATTGATGATGCCTTGCAGTTTGGCCGCGCGCTCAGGAGCATAATCCAGGGCCTTCTGGTAGATCTGGACGCCCAGGCGATATCGCTTTTCCTCGACCAAATCATAACCGATGCGCGCGTAGCTCATTGAGAGCGCTTTGTAGTCGCGCCGCAGCCCTTGGTACGCCTTCAGCGTGTCCTGATACTCTTCGTGCATTGTTTGGTATCGGGTGCGTAGGACGCGCTGCTTGAGCTTGTGCTCGAGTTCCTGGACATGGTGACGTTGTGTAGCATAGCGGTTCTTGAGCGAAATATGGTTCTTGACGAGCTTCTCAAAGCCAGGAATGCGTTCAACGAGCTCTTCGAGCTCAGCGATGCGGTCGTTCGCGGCGCCAAGACGCTTATCGAATGAGACATTCTGGCGATGCAATTTGCCGATCTGTTGACGCAAGGCACGATCCGCGAGCATCTCCAAGCCGCAGACATCATGCTTCAGCCGATGCGCAAGTTTTTTTGTGGAAGCGCGACCTTCAAGGTACGCGGTGAACGGTTCGCTGATTGCGACAATATACGCATGCACGCGAGGCGTGAGCTCATACAACGACTCCTTGAGCAGCTGGCGTGCCTCAGCAGCGCGGGCGACGTATGATTTCCTACGCGAGAGGATGTGGTAGTACTGCTTGGCAAAGACTTTTTCCTCAACACTTAGCGTTGCCCACGTCCGGCGCTTTCCGTGGTGCATACGACTGTACCTCTTGCGCTCTTCCCGGAAGACCTCGCTGAGCTGTTGTTCGAGCTTCATTGCTTTTTCCTCTTGCCTGCCTCTTCGTGAGCCAAGTGCAGGCATTCTTCCGTTTCCTTATCCGGCTCGAGCTTCAAAGCCTCAGCAAAGTCAGTGGTTGCCTCTGCATACTTCCCACCCTTCGCATAGGCAAGACCACGATTGTGATGCAGTTTTGCGATCAATGGTTTGTTGTCTTGAGGCGCGTGCGTGAGCGCAGCCGTATACACCGCAACGCCGGGCAAGTATTTGCCGCGCTCGACCAAGTCATAGCCTGCGTGCGCCATGCGCAACGCGAGCTCGTCATAGCGCTGCTGCAATGCACTGTAGTCCTTCACGAGCTGGTCGTGTTCAGCCTTGGCTGCATCGTCTGACAGAGCAGGCATTGCTGATTTCTTGGCGAGCTCCTCGATCTTAAGCAATGCTTCGGCGAGGTCTTCTTCGAGCTTGCTCGCGTGGCTTTCTTTTTCAGCGAGCGCTTTCTGCAATGTCGTGTACGCAGCGGTGTCTTCGCACTCATGCATGGGATTCGGGAGCATCAAACGCGCTTCTAATTCTCGAACATGCTGCAGCGTTTGCTGCAGCTCAGCGTCCTTTGCGTGGAGCTGACTTTCGTATTCCTTGCGTTGCTGTTCGCGCTTCTGATCGTATTCGAGACCGAGCTTGGTGATGCTCTTGTGGTTTTCTTCACGAAGACCGTGCTTGGTCCATGCCTCAGCTTCTTGATGAGCACGTTCCCTGGTCTCAAGCTGCCGCCTGAGGTCGTTCACATTCTGCTCGAGATCTGCGTAATTCCTGATTCTTTGCGCATCTTGCGCGATCAGCTCAGCTGCCCGGGCGATGACTGATACTTCAGGAGCGCGCGGGTCTGGCCTGATGCGGTCGCCGTAAAACTCCTGCAATTGTCTGCTCACGCGCTCGAAGACCGCGAAAGACTTCTTGTTAAGCTCAAGGATCGGCTTGAGCCCGTCCTCGATTTCTTGACGACTCTTGTTAGCGTCTTCGACCGCGTCCTCGCGCTGCTTCGCCAATTCCTGCGCTGCATCGCGTGCCGCGCAGGCAGCACGCGCAGCGGCGACCAGCGTTCTCGCGCGCTTGCGCTCGTTCTGATAACGCTTCGTGAAGTGATCACGTTGCTGTTCCAGGTCCTCGGCGTCCTGTTCGAGCTTTGCCTTGACGCCTTTCATGACAACCAACTGATTTTCGAGCTCCTTCTTCTCGTCATCGATCTTCTGATGCTCTTCAGCCCATTGCTTCTGTTGTTTAACCTGGTGTTGTTCGCGCGCCTCATTCGCCTTGTACGAGCTCACCAGCTGATTGCCGAATTTGGTGACCTCTTCCTGGACGAACGTGTTGAGCGGACCGTACTTCGTGAGCAGGGCGTCGATCAACGGCTGTTCGAGATGCAGTTCTTCAGGCTTCTTGTCCTTCAACAGCGTGATACTCTGGATGACATCACCGCCCACGATCGCCTCGAGGCGCTTGATGAACTGCGTGGCCAATGGCTTTTGCGGGCCCTCAGGCAAGGTGGTGTAGAAATGATACACTGGCGTGAGCTGACCGATCAATTGCCGCGCAAGGTTCTCGCGCAGCATGCTGATGCTTTCTGTCAGTTTTGTCTTTTCTTCTGCAAGCGCCGCATTTTCTTGCGCATTCTTCTGGTGGTCCTCATTCAGTTTTGCGTTCGCTTCCTGCTGTTGCTTCAGCTGGCGGTCCACGTGGAAGCGTTCTTGACGGATGATGGTCGCAATATCCTCGATGCGCTTGGCGGCATGTGCCTGGACTGCGACCTTGTCCTCACGCGTGAGCTCCTGGTCGCCTGCCAAGCCACGCTCCTTGCGGCGTTTCGCGATTTCCTCAGCCATCACTCCGGGCGCTTCGAGCGCGTTCAACAGGTCTGCTTGGTGGCTGTAGAACGCATTGAGCTCATGGGTGGTGCGGCTGAACTCCTGCTTGATCCGTTCCACGACCCTGCCAGTCAGCACCATATCTGCTTGGTGAGCGAGAAGCCCGTCGGTGGTCGCACCGAGATCCTGGTACGCGCGATCGCGCTCCTTCTTGAACCAGTCGGTGAGACCGAAGGGCTCGATAAACGTACCCTTCAGCGCGTCCAAGTGCACCGTCAAGTCGCGCGCGCGAAGTTCAGCGCCTTGGCGCTGAGATTCGAGGAAGCAAATATATCCTGCAATGCGTGTGGCCTTATCTGCACCGATCTCGCGCATCTTCTTCGCGAGCTCGGGATTTTCCTTCTCGACCAATTGCGGGACCCGTTCCAGCAGGCTCGCCATATCGATCATCTCAGCGCCAGCATCTGCGTGGGAACGCCTGCGTTTCACCACGCCTGCAGCCGCGTGCATTTCCTTCAGGTCAATCGGCGCTTCGACTGCACGCTTGAAACGAGCGTCTTCATACTTGTACCGGACGCGCACTCCGTCGTCCTTGCGCAAGCTGTAGAATGAGACGACGCCTTCATCCTCGATGAAGAACAGGTTGCCAGGATAGCGGGTCTCGGGCTTGTCGATCCTGACATCACCTGGCATCATCGGCGGTGTCGTTTCCTCGAACAATCCGAGCTTGCCTGCGATCACGATCTTGCGCTGCACGGTCTTCAATTGCTCGTGCAATTGCTTGTCCAGGCCATAGGTGATGACCACGTCTGCTTGGAACGGTTCGAAATCATTCAACGCAATTGTGCTCGTGCCCCGGACATTCGGATGCACATTATATTCAGGAACCAGCGAATCAATGCCAGTGGTGCCGACTGCCTTGATGAGGCGCTGCTTTTCCTGCGGTTGTCCGAGCGTCAACTTCGTCCAGTGCAGCCAGAACTTCTCAGGAATCAGGCACTCCTCGACATCCTTCTTCTTGATGAGCTGGTGGAAGAACAAAGAATCTGCAGCGAGGTAGACGGGGATCTTGCTCTTTTCCGCAATCGCCTTGATTTCTGCGTATTGCTTGAGCATCTGCTCCCGTGCTTCGCCCCATCCGAACCATTGCTTGCCTTTCTTGAAACCGATCAAGCGCTTAAAGGTGGGAATGAGCGTTTCCTGTTCGAACGCGCGCGGGAATTTCGCATTATGGCTCAAATGATGCACGAGACCTGCGAGGTCCTCGATGCCGATGCTGTTGTAGCTCGCTTTATCACGTTCCAACGCATCACCGAACGTGCTGCGTGCTGTGGTGAGCAATTCAGTATCCTCTTTGCCGAACACCGACTGCGCCAGGCTGCCGATCACGAAGATGGCATCGAGGTTCTTGGTCTTCACCGGACTCTCGGATTTCTCGCTCGCCTTGAATTCATCATACGGCAGCTTCAATATCGCTTTCTTCAAGAAATCGAGATCGCCACGCGGGTCAGTGATCACCGCGATGTTCAGCCGTTCCGCAAGCGTTTCTTCACCCATGAAGCCACCAAAGTCACCACTAAACAATGGGTACTCTCTTTTAAATCTTCGCAAAGCACAATGTATTTAAATCCGATTGCCGACGAGGACGTTATGGTCGAAAAAGAGGTACATAAGCCCCACCCTTTACACCCGAAGCTCGCGCTCAGCAAGAAGGTTCCCGCAGGAGCGACCGTAGTGGAGGGGTTCCCTGGCCTCGGCCTGGTGGGCACGATCGCGACCGGATTCCTGCTCGACCACCTGAAGTGCGAGAAGATCGGCCACTACTATTTTGAGACCCCACCTGCCACGCTGGCCGTGCACGGTTGCACAATCGTCGACCCGATTGGCGTCTACTACAACAAAGAACACAACCTGATCGTCGTGCACGCGATCACGTCGGTCGCAGGAATGGAATTCCCTGCAGCAGACCTGATCCTCGAACTGTGCAAGCAAGTCAAAGCCAGCGAGATCATCACGATCGAAGGCGTGGGCAGCTCAGACGGCGAAGAGACCCGCGGTTTCTTCTACACCGACCATGCAGGTTTGCGCAAGACCATGGAAGGATTGGGCGTGGACTGCCTCGGCGAAGGCATCATCGTCGGAGTGACTGCTGCGTTGATCATGCGCGGCGGCTATCCCACCCTCTCGCTTTTCGCTGAGACGCACTCCAAACTGCCCGACAGCAAGGCCGCAGCCAAAATCATCGAGATCCTCGACAAGTTCCTGAAGCTCGACGTCGACTACGTGCCCCTGCTCAAGCAGGCAGAGGAATTCGAGAAGAAGCTCAAGGGCATGCTGACCCAGACCATGAAAGCCCAGGAGATGCAGGAAAAGAAGCAAGTCGGGTATATTGGGTAGCTATTCTCACTTTCATTCTTCTCGCATTGTCACTCCTTCATGCGTTATCAGCCTATTTTTCTAGTGCCCAACTACTTTTTGATATGTTGTCGGCCTCTCGGCAGGTTTTGCGCTGCATTGTTGAAACATCGCCAGGAGTTAGGCACTTTTCCTACGCTCACGCATTTCAGTTATCTCTCACTTTTGTTTGTCGGTTGTTTCAATTTTTTATATGGATAAAAATATAACTAAAAATGTATTTTACAAAATAAACTTTCATTAACGTCTTTTTCTAAAGTTATTTTGTTAAAAGCATATACTGTAATAGCTTTTCTGAAGAATAGTTTTTAGTACAACTGTCACTTGATAAATGTACAACTCCCATTTTCCGTCGGAAAAAGAGCAGAAGAATGCAACCGATTTAAAATGAAATTTTCGCAGAACGTGCTTGCAGGCAGATCGTGGGTTTTTGACGCGTTTGGCTTTGTCAGGGAAAACGGCAGAAAAACAGCAAATCTATCGTCGAGAGCAACGTTTTGGCACAGAACCAAGGGTCTGCGGCAAGATGCCCTTGACCGTGAGTGTCGGGAAAATGTGGAAAAGTCAGGAATTTTTTCGACCACGCCTGGTTTTTGGCTGAAACCGACAGTTTTGTGCACGCGCGAACAAAGGATGGGTCGTGAACCTGTCGGGATTTTTAACGATTTTTTAACCAGAAGGCTGAAAAATGCCTTGAAGAGCCTTACCTTGAATCGTTTTCAGAAAAAAGTATGCTCTTGAGGGTTTTAAACGCGAAATTGTGCTTATTCTGCAATTTTACCGACACAATTGTCGGTCTTTCACTGGACACTGGTCGGGATTTCGCAAGGCTTTTTAATCAGAAGGTCTCACGGGCAGGGCAATGAAGATCCAACTCGAGCATTCTGAACCGCCAGAACAGGCAGTTCCCGAGGATATCGCCAAGACCCTGCTGAG
>Ga0247727_10009285_pt1 | contig 17894 bp, 18 predicted proteins | sample WisWelCaveWW1625_FD_202498 | JGI IMG/M metagenome (GOLD analysis project Ga0247727, IMG submission 202498) | Biofilm microbial communities from Wishing Well Cave, Virginia, United States - WW16-25 | ecosystem: Environmental > Aquatic > Deep subsurface > Groundwater > Cave microbial mat | place...
CCTAGCGGATCAGCCCGAGGAGCTCCTCCCCGAGCGCGGCCCCGGCCCGCGCCGCCTCCCGGGCCGCCGCGGCCGCCTCCTCCTGCCTCCCCCGGCGCAGCAGGTTGAGGGCGCGGTCCGCCAGGAGTTCCGGCTGGCCCGGCCGGAGCGCCAGGGCCTCGTCGAGGCGCCGGGCCTCTTCCTCGAAATCGCCGCCGATCCGCGCGATGCGGGCCAGGGCGGCGAAGACGAGCCAGCGGGCGTTGTCCCGGGGAGGGGACTCGGCGAGCGCGCGGCGGGCCTCGACCGCAGCGGCGCGGAGCGCCCGGTCCCGCCCCTCGCGATCCCCCGCCGCCTCCCGTTCCGCGGCCCGCCCGGCCAGGGTATGAGAGCGGTTGGCGAGCATCCAGGAGGCGGGCTCCGGGAAGGGGCCCAGCGCGTCGGCCCGGGCGGAGGCGGCGAGCGCGTTCCCGTGGGAGAGGAGCGCGGCCCCGGCGAGGAGCGCGACCCGCCAGCCGACCCGCGCGCGGCGCCTCCCTCGGAGCGCGTCCCAGAGGTCCACGCCGCCCGCGGCCGCGAGCGGGAGCAGCGCCGGCAGGACGGGCGCCCGGTAGTGGGAGAGGGGAATGAAGAGCGTGAGGCCCGCGGCGTAGACCAGGACCAGGAGCGGCAACGGGAGCGCCCGCCGCCTCCTCCGGAAGACGGCCGCGGCGCCGAGCGCGGCGAGAGGGAAGGCGAGGCCGAAGGCGAGGGGGCCCGAGAGCAGCCGGAGGAGCGTCGAGTCCCGCCGCGCCTGGGCGAAGCTGTCGCTCGCGGGGAGTTCCGCGGAGCCGCAGAAGTAGAGCGCCTTCCGCGCGAGGAAGCGGGCTGCCCGACCGGGGTCCTCGCGGCAGTCCTCCAGTGCGAGGCGGGTCCACCAGGCGGAGACCCCGGTCGGCGAGAGGGGGCGCCCGGCGCCCGCCTCCGCCGCGGCCGCGCTCGCCTCCTCGAGGAGGAAGGGGTTGAAGGGGATCCGGCCGCTGTCCATGCGGCCCGTCTCCCAGGCCAGCGGGTTGTTGCAGAGGTGGAGGTTCACCCCCATGTTCGTCGTCGCCAGGACGGGCTCCCCGAGGACCGCGAGGTTGCGGCCCAGGGAGAGGAGGAGCGGTAGGCCGACGCCGGCGAGGAGGAGGCCCGCGAGCCTCGCGGTGCCCCGGCCCCTCGCTCCCGCCGGGGCGAGGCGGCGGAGCCAGACCGGGAGGAGGAGGGGAAACAGGGCGACGTTGGGCCGCCCGAGTACGCCGAAACCGAGGGCGGCGCCGGCGCCGAGGAGGCGGCCCGGAGTGGGGCGGGCCCGCCACCGGGCGAGGAGGTCCAGGGCGAGGGCGTTGAGGAAGACGCCCAGCGCGGCGCCGACGGGGACCTCCTCCAGGAAGAGCGTCGCGGGCCAGGCCGACGCGAGGAGCGCCGCCGCCGCCGCCTCGCGCCGGCCGAGCAGGCGGCGGGTCGCGGAGGCGACGAGCAGCACGGTGGCGATCCCGAGGGTCCCCTGGAGGAGCCGCACGGCCCCGAGGGCGCGGTCGCCCGCGGCAGCCACGACGGGCGCGAAGGCGTAGGGGAACAGCGGGTTGAAGAAGAAGGGGCCCTCGCCGAGCAGGTCCCCGCCGGCGATGCGGGCCGACCACTCCAGGAAGATCCGGCCGTCCAGCATCGGCTCGTCGAAGGTCGGGTCGGAGGCCGCGAGCTGCAGATGGACGGCCACCCGCAGGACGGCCCCGAGGGCGACCGCCCCGGCGACGAGCGCGAGGTACCTGCGGGTCCGCATCGGCCCTACGGTACTCGACGGCGCGGGCCGTGCGGCGTGGTCACTCCGCGGCGGGCTCCACCCGGAGCGCCGCGATCTCGCTCGCCACCGCCTGCCCCTCCCGGCGGACCACGACCTCCACCCGGATCCGCCCGCGTCCCTGCCGGAACCTGCCGTCGAGGTCCATGGGGAGGCGGAGCACCTCGCGATCGCCCTCCTCGAAGGAGCCCGTGCGGTCCCAGTCGCCGCCGGCCTGCTCGGCGTCGCCGAGGGAATCGAGAGGCCCGAGGCGGAGCATGGCCGCCCGGAGCGCCTTCACGAAGGCCGCCCGGTCGCCCGACGCCTTCGCCCCGGACCCGAGGAGGTCCCAGGCGCCCTCCGCGGTCCCGTTCCGGAGCACCTCCTCCACCCGCCGGACCTGCCCGCGGATCTCACCCATGGCCCGCGCCGCGGCGGCGTGGCGGACCATCTGCCACGCCATGAAGGCGAAGAGGAGGAGCGCCGCGGTCATGGCGACCCTCGCGAGGAGGGGTCCCCGGAGGCCGCCGCCGGAGCCCCGCACCGCGCGGTAGCCGAGGAAGGCGAGGACCCCCGCGACCAGCGGCCCCACGGGGCCGAGGCCCGACGGCACGAGGAGCGAGATCCCCGAGAGGACGAGGCTCGAGAGAAGGAGCCCCGAGACGCGGGGCGGGGCCGGGGCCGCCGCCGGCGCCGCGCCGCCCTCCGCGTCCACGGGGTCAGACCTGGGGCGGGGCGGGGGGCGGCGGGAAGATGGCGTCCAGGCGCGCCGCGAGGTCGGGGGCGATCGTCACCTCCACCGCCGCCGCGTTCTCCTCGACCTGCTCGACCCGCGTGGCCCCGAAGATGGCGCTCGAGATCCCCGGCCGCGAGAGGACCCAGGCGAGCGCGAGCCTCGCCGGGGGGACGCCCGCCTCCTTCGCGAGCGCCACGAAGGCCTCGACCTTCCGCCGCGGCTCCTCCTCGAGGTGCTTCTTCATCCAGACTCCCCGCTTCTCGTCCGCGCCGCGGGAGCCGGGCGGGACCCTGCCCCCGCCGTACTTCCCCGTGAGCGCCCCCTGCGCGAGAGGCGAGAAGACCACCTGGCCCATTCCCTCGCGCATGGAGATCGGCACCACCTCCGGCTCGATGGCACGGTCGAGCAGGCTGTAGGGCGGCTGGTTGCTGACCGGCCGCGGCGCGCCCAGGAGATCCGCCGTGCGGCAGGCGTCGGCGATCTGCGCGCCGGTCCAGCAGGAGACCCCCCAGTAGTGGACCTTCCCCTGCCGGATGAGGTCGTCCATGGCCCGGACCGTCTCCGGGAGCGGCGTCTCCGGGTCGTACCGGTGGCACTGCAGCAGGTCCAGGGTGTCCGTGCGCAGGTTGCGGAGGCTGTCGTGGAGGGCCTCGAAGACGTGCCTGCGGGAGAGCCCCCGATCGTTGGGCCCCTCGCCCGTCGGCCAGAAGACCTTCGAGGCGAGCACGTAGGAGCGGCGCGGGACCCCCTCCAGCGCCTTCCCCAGCGCCCGCTCCGCGTCGCCGCGCACGTAGACGTCGGCCGTGTCGAGGAAGTGGATCCCGAGGTCCAGGGCCCGGCGCGTGCAGCGCGTGGTCGTCTCCTGGTCAACCGAGGAGCCGAAGGTGAGCCAGGAGCCCAGCGCCACCTCGCTCACCCGCAGCCCGGAGGCGCCGAGGCGGCGGTGGTTCATCCCTCGAGCTCCTTCGCCAGGGAGCGGGCGACGACGATCCGCTGGATCTCGCTCGTCCCCTCGCCGATCTCGCAGAGCTTCGCGTCGCGGTACATCCGCTCCACCTCGTACTCCCGGGTGAAGCCGTAGCCGCCGAGGACCTGGATGGCGCTGTCGGTGCAGCGCATGGCGGCCTCGCTGGAGAAGAGCTTCGCCATGGCGGCCTGCCGGGCGAAGGGGAGCCCGCGGTCCTTGCGCAGCGCCGCGTCGTAGACCAGGAGCCGTGAGGCGTGGAGGTCCACGGCCATGTCGGCCAGGCGCTCCGCCACGCCGCCCAGGTCCCCGACGGGGGAGCCGAAGGCCTTCCGCTGGCGGCTGTAGGGGACGGCGCGGTCGAGCGCCCCCTGGGCCAGGCCCACGCCGATGGCGCCGACCGAGATCCGTCCGGCGTCCAGCGTCTCCATGAACCTCCGGAACCCCACGCCGCGCTGCTCGGGGCCGCCCAGCAGGGCGTCCGGTGGCAGGCGCATGTCCTCGAAGTGGAGCACGCGCGTGTCGCTGGCCCGCATCCCGAGCTTCACCTCCTTGACGCCGTACCGGAGTCCCGGGGTGCCCCTCTCCACGACGAAGGCGCTGATCTCCTTCTTCCCGTCGGGGCGCGCCCCGGTGACGGCGGTGAAGACGATGGAGGCGGCGTGGCTCCCGTTGGTGCAGAAGAACTTCGTCCCGTTCACCACCCACCCGCCGTCCCGCTCCACGGCCGAGGTCCTCGTCCCCTGGGCGTCGGACCCGGCCTCGGGCTCCGTGAGCGCGAAGGCGGCGATCCCCTTCCCCGAGGCGAGCGGCGGCACCCAGCGCCGCTTCTGCGCCTCCGTGCCGAAGGCGTAGATCGGGTAGGTGCCGAGCGAGGTGTGGGCGGCGACCCCCAGCGAGAGCGACCCGTCCACCCGCGCCAGCTCCTCGACGGCGATGACGTAGGCGAGGGTGTCCATCCCGGACCCGCCGTACTCCTCGGGGATGGGGATCCCGAGCAGGCCGAGATCGGCCATCCGGGCGAACAGGTCGTGGGGGAAATCGCAGGAGACGTCCATGGCGACCGCCCGGGGAGCGACCTCGCGGGAGGCGAAGTCCCGGACCGTCTCCCGGATCATCCGGTGCGTCTCCTCCAGCCAGGGGAAGTCGTCCACGTTCATGGGGTGCTCCGGGGCGGGCGCCGTCCCGCGCGCCCCCTTTGTCCCCGGCCCGGGGGGCCGGGGGAAGTTGTTTCCGCCGCCTCCGCCCCGCGGTCCGCGGTCATGCCAGCCGGATCTCCGCGAACAGCGGCAGGTGGTCCGAGGCCGCCCGCGCCACCCGGAGCCGCGACCGGTGGACGTGCAGGAGGTCGACGTCTCCCCGCACATAGAAAGCGTCCAGCGGCCAGATCGGCGCCCAGGCGGGGAACGTCCGGATCGGCTCGGGCATCTGCCGGAAGCCCGCGGGGACGAGGAACTCGGAGCCGAGCGACCCCCAGATGTCGTTGAAGTCCCCCGCGACGATCACCGGCGTCCGCGGGTGGAATCCGGCGAAGGGGTGGCTCTCGAGGAACCTCCGGATCTGGAGCCTTCGCAGGAGCGCCGAGAGGCCCAGGTGGAGGTTGAAGACGTGGAAGGTGCGGACGCCGTCCCCCTCCCCGCCGCGGTGCACGCGGAAGCTCGCGTGGAGCACGCTCCGGCGCTTGGCGGGGGGGAAGGTGAGGTCGATGTTCCGCGTGTCCGTCAGCGGGAAGCGGCTGAGGATGGCGTTCCCGTAGCGGCCGCCGGCGCGCAGGCAGACGTTGGGGAAGAAGGTCCGGTGGCGTAGGCCCAGCATCTCGCCCAGCAGGTCGACCTGGCGGTGCCCGCTCGACCGCCGGCAGCCGTCGTCCACCTCCTGCAGGAGCACGAAGTCCGGCTCCCAGGGGGCGATGGCGTCCCGGATGCGCTCGGGCCGGTATTCCCGGTCCACCCCGCCGATGCCCTTGTGGATGTTGTAGGTGACGACGCGGAGGCGCACTTCAGGCCTTCGCCGCCGGGCGGCGTCGGCCGACCTCGGCGACGAGGTACCTCACGATCTCGCCGGACGGCGTGCCGGGGCCGAAGAGCAGGCCCACCCCCATGTCCTCCAGGGCCTTCCGGTCCTCGTCCGGGATGATCCCCCCGCCCGTGAGCAGGATGTGGTCCGCCCCGCGCTTGCGGAGGAGCTTCAGGACCTTGGGGAAGATGGTCATGTGGGCGGCCGAGTGGAGGGAGAGCCCGATGGCGTCCACGTCCTCCTGGATGGCGGTCTCGACGATCATCTCGGGCGTCTGGCGCAGCCCCGTGTAGACGACCTCCATCCCGGCGTCCCGGAGGGCCGCCGCCACCACCTTGGCGCCCCGGTCGTGCCCGTCGAGGCCGGGCTTGCAGATGAGCACGCGGATCTTGCGGTCGGTCATGGCGATTCCCCCTGCCTCCGTAGCGGCGCAGCTTGCTGCGCCGGGCGGTGCGAAGCGGTGCCGGATCCCGATTCCCCGGCGGGGCAAGCCCCGCCGCTACAGGATTCCATCGGGATCAGAATTCCGGAGTCTCCTCGTACACGCCGAAGACGGCCTTCAGGACGTCCACGATCTCGCCGAGCGTCGCCCGCGCCCGGACGGCGGCGACCAGGTGGGGCATGAGGTTCTCGCCACCCTTCGCCGCCCGGCGCACCCGCTCCAGGGCCTTCCGGGTCCCGTCGGCGTCGCGGGCCGCGCGGAGCGCCCGGAGCCGCCGGCGCTGCTCGCGCTCGGCGCCCTTCCCGATCTTGAGCAGGGGAATCGCGACCGCCTCGTCCTCCTCGACGAATCGGTTCACGCCCACCACGATCCGGTCCCCCCGCTCGAGCGCCCGCTGGTACTCGTAGGCCGCCCGGGCGATCTCCCTCTGCTGGAAGCCCTTCTCGATGCAGGCCAGCACGCCTCCCTGCTCCGCGATCCGGCGGAAATACTCCTCCGCCTCGCGCTCGATGTCGTCGGTCAGCCTCTCCACGAGCCAGGAGCCGCCGAGCGGGTCGAGCGTCTCGGCCACGCCGTGCTCGTGGGCGATCACCTGCTGGGTGCGGAGCGCGATCTTCACAGCCCTCTCCGAGGGGAGCGCCAGCGTCTCGTCCATGGAGTTCGTGTGGAGCGACTGGGTCCCGCCCATGACCGCGGCCAGGGCCTCGATGGCCGTGCGCACGATGTTGTTCTCGGGCTGCTGGGCGGTGAGGGAGACCCCGGCCGTCTGCGTGTGGAACCGCAGGAGCCAGGAGCGGGGGTTCTTCGCCTTGTAGCGCCGGCGCATGTGCCGGGCCCAGATGCGGCGGGCGGCCCGGTACTTGGCGACCTCCTCGAAGAAGTCGAGGTGGGCGTTCCAGAAGAAGGAGAGGCGGGGGGCGAAGGCGTCCACGTCGAGCCCCCGCTCCACGGCCGCGTCCACGTAGGCGAAGCCGTCCGCCAGCGTGAAGGCCAGCTCCTGGGCCGCCGTCGAGCCCGCCTCCCGGATGTGGTAGCCGCTGATGGAGATCGTGTTCCACTGCGGCATCCGCTGCGCGCCGAACTCGACGGTGTCCGTCACCAGGCGCATGGAGGGCCCCGGCGGGAAGATGAACTCCTTCTGGGCGATGAACTCCTTGAGGATGTCGTTCTGGAGCGTGCCGCGGAGCGCGTCGGCCCGGATCCCCCGCTCCTCGGCCACGGCCACGTAGAGCGCGAGCACGATGGCGGCGGGGCCGTTGATGGTCATCGAGGTGGACACCCGGTCCAGCGGGATGTCCCGGAAGAGCCGGTCCATGTCCTCGATGGAGGCGATGGCCACGCCGCACATCCCGACCTCGCCCTCGCTGGAGGGGTGGTCGGAGTCGTAGCCCATGAGCGTGGGGAGGTCGAAGGCGACCGACAGCCCCGTCTGACCGTGGGCGAGGAGGAACTTGTAGCGCTCGTTGGTGTCCCGCGCGGTCCCGAAGCCCGCGAACTGCCGCATGGTCCACAGGCGCGAGCGGTAGCCGCTGCGGTGGATGCCGCGCGTGAAGGGGTACTCGCCCGGGTACCCGAGGTCGGCGAGGAGGTCCTTGCCGGCCGTGTCCGTCGGGTCGGCGAGCGCCGGCAGCGGCCGGAGAGAGACGGTGACGGGCTTCCCCCGGTCCTCCTCCGGCGGCGGCGAGGCCTCGAAGCCCTCCTCCCAGCGGCGGCGCGCCTCGAGGAGGGGGTCCGGGGAATCGCCCCGCCCCGCGCTCCGCCGCGCCGCCGCCATCGGAGCCTTCTTCTTCCGCCGCGCGGCGTCGAGGTCGGATTCGAGCTTCTTCACCTTCTGCACGAGGCGGTCGGACCAGCGGCGCCCCTTCGGCCTGTCTTCGCTCGCGGCCATGATCCCGGTCCCCCTAGGCCTCGCCCGTCGTCATGCGGCGCAGCAGCTCCAGCGCCGCCCCCTGCGGCGTCTCCCGCCCCGAGACCACGCCTTCCACGAGCCCGTCGAGGACGTCCGCCCCGGCCCGGACCACGCGTTCCCGGAGCGCCTCTTCCACGAGCCCCCGGATCCGCGCCCGCGCCCGGTCCCGCCGGCGCCGCTCGAAGGAGCCCGAGGCCCGGGCGTGCTCCCGGTGGGCAAGGACGGCCGCCATCACCTCGGGCACGCCCTTCCCGGAGCTCGCCACGGTGGAGAGGACCGGCGGGCGCCAGCCGTCCTCCCCGGGGCGGCGGAGCTCCATCATGTCGAGCACGTCCTGCACGAGGCGGTCGGCGCCCTCGCGGTCGGCCTTGTTCACGACGAAGACGTCGGCGACCTCCATGAGGCCCGCCTTCATGGCCTGCACGCCGTCCCCGGACTCGGGGTGGAGGAGGACGAGGACCGTGTCCGCGGCGCCGGCCACCTCGACCTCGGCCTGGCCCACGCCGACGGTCTCCATCACGACCCAGTCCTTGCCCGCGGCGTCCAGCACGTCGCCCGCGTCCTGCGCCGCGGCGGCGAGGCCGCCCAGGTCCCCGCGGCTCGCCATGGACCGGATGAAGACCCGGGGGTCGCCCGCGGCCCCCTGCATCCGGACCCGGTCGCCCAGCAGCGCCCCCCCCGTGAAGGGCGAGGTCGGGTCCACGGCGAGGATCCCGACCGACCCGCCCGCGGCGAGCATCTCCCGGGCCAGCCCGTTGACGAGGGTGGACTTCCCGGCCCCGGGGGGCCCCGTGACGCCCACGCGGTGGGCGCGGCCCGTGGAGGGCGCGAGGTCCGCGAGGAGCGCCGCGCCCCGCGGCGAGCGGTCCTCCACCAGCGAGATGGCCCGCGCCACGGAGAGCGTGTCCCCGGCCCGCACGCCCGCCGCCAGGGCGTCGGCCGCCGGAGGGGCGGGCGGGGCCGCGGCGCGGCGGCCCTTCCGGCCCGGGGCGGAGGTCTCCCTCGCCACGGTCACCTCAGGACGTGCCTCGCGATGACGATCTTCTGGATCTCGGTCGTCCCCTCGTAGATCTCGGTGATCCGGGCGTCCCGGAAGTACCGCTCCACCGGGAAGTCCACGAGGTAGCCGGCCCCGCCGTGGACCTGCACCGCCTGGCGGGCACACCAGTTGGCCGCGCGGCTCGCCTCGAGCTTCGCCACGCTGGCCTCGAAGGCGTGGGGCCCGCCGCGGTCCTTGAGCCAGGCGGCCCGCAGCGTCAGCAGGCGCGCCCCCTCGATCTTCGCAGCCATCTCGGCGAGCTTCCACTGGATGGGCTCGAACTGCGCGATGGGCTTCCCGAACTGCCGGCGCTCCTTGGCGTACTTGACGGAGGCCTCGAGGCAGGCCTCGGCGATCCCCACCGCCTGGGAGGCGATCCCGATGCGGCCCCCGTCCAGCGTGTGCATGGCGATGCGGAAGCCCTCGTTGGGGGTGCCCAGGAGGTCCGCCCCGGGAACGCGGCAGTCCTCGAGGACGAGCTCCGTGGTGGAGGAGGCGCGGATCCCGAGCTTGTCCTCCTTCCGGCTCACGCGGAGGCCCTTCGCCCCCCTCTCGACCACGAAGGCGGTGATCCCCTTGGCGTTGGACACCGAGGGGTCGGTCCGGGCGAAGACGAGGAAGAGGTCGGCGTGGCTCCCGCTGGTGACCCAGAGCTTCGTTCCGTTCAGGACCCAGTCGCCGCCGTCGGGGACCGCGGTGCAGCGCAGCGCCGCCGCGTCGGAACCGCTCGCCGCCTCGGAGAGGGAGTAGGCGCCGAGGCTCTCGCCCGAGGCCAGGCGGGGCATCCATCGGCGCTTCTGCTCCTCGCTCCCGAAGTGGAGGAGGGGGCCGCTCACGAGGCTGTTGTGGACGGAGAGGGTGACTCCCGTGGAGGCGCATGCCCGGTTGACCTCGATGAGGACCAGCGCCAGCGCCAGGTTCCCCAGGCCCGTCCCCCCGAGGTCCTCGGGGACGAGCATGCCGGCGAAGCCGCGCCGCGCGGCCTCGCGGAAGTTCTCGAGGGGAAACTCCCCCGTGCGGTCGAGCTCCGCGGCGCGGGGGGCCAGGACCTCGCGGGCGTACTCCCGCGCGGCCTCCCGGACCATGCGCTGCTCCTCGGTCAGGTCGAAGTCCATCGCCCTCCGCCTACTTCGCGTACTCGAAGAACCCACGGCCGGACTTCCGGCCGAGCAGGCCAGCCGCCACCATCCTCCGCAGGAGGGGGCAGGGGCGGTACTTGTCGTCCCCGAGGTCCCGGTGCAGGACCTCGAGGATGGCGAGGCAGACGTCGTTCCCGATGAGGTCGGCGAGCGCGAGCGGGCCGAGCGGATGATTCATCCCGAGCTTCATCACCTCGTCGATGCCCTCGCGGGTCGCCACCCCCTCGTGGAGGCAGAAGATCGCCTCGTTGATCATGGGGAGCAGCACCCGGTTGCTGACGAAGCCGGGCGAGTCGGCGGCCTCCACGGGCACCTTGCCCAGCGCCTTCGTCGCCTCCACGACCGCCGCGGCCGTGGCGTCGGTCGTGAGGTGGCCCCGGATGATCTCGACCAGCCTCATGAGCGGAACCGGGTTCATGAAGTGCATCCCGACCACCTGCCCGGGCCGCTTCGTGGCGGCGGCGATGCGCGTGATGGAGATGGAGGAGGTGTTGCTCGCCAGCACCGCGCCAGCGGGCGCCACGGCGTCGATGCGGCGGAAGGCGTCCGCCTTGGCCGCCGGGTCCTCCACGATGGCCTCGACGACGAGGTCGCAGGCCTCGAAGGCCCCGACCTCGGACCCCGTCGCGATGCGCCCGAGGACGGCCTTCGCCTCGTCGTCGGCGGACTTCCCCGCCTTCTCGGCCATCTTCCGGACCGACTTCTCGATCCCGCCCCGGGCCCGGTCCAGCGCCCCGGGGAAGGTGTCCGCGAGGTAGACCTGCCGCCCCGCCTGCGCGAAGACCTGTGCGATGCCGGCCCCCATCGTTCCCGCGCCCAGCACGCCGACCTTCCGGATGTCGCCCATGGCTACCTCCCGAGTCCGCCGCCGGACGGGGTCCGCCGCTTCTAGACCAGTTCCACCGACAGCGCCACGGCGTTGCCGCCGCCCAGGCACAGGCCCGCGAGGCCGCGCCGGAGGCCCCGGTCCCGGAGCGCGTGGATCAGCGTGACGAGGATCCGCGCCCCGCTCGCCCCGATGGGGTGGCCGAGCGCCACCGCACCGCCGTGGACGTTCACCTTCGCCGGGTCGAGACCGAGGTCGCGCATGACCGCCACCGACGCGGCGGCGAAGGGCTCGTTCAGCTCGTAGAGGTCGTAGGAGTCCCTGTTCGTCCCGGCGCGCTTCCAGAGGTTCCGCACGGCCTCGACGGGGGCCATCATGACCCACTCGGGGGGCAGCCCGCCCGCGGCGTAGCCGGTGATCCGCGCGAGCGGCTTCGCGCCCAGGGACCGGGTCCTCTCCTCCGAGGCCACGACCAGCGCCGCGGCCCCGTCGTTGATGGTCGAGGCGTTCCCCGCGGTGACGCAGCCGGCCTTGTCGAAGGCGGGCTTGAGCCGGGCCAGCGCCTCGAGGGTCGTCTCCGCCCGCGGCCCCTCGTCCCGGTCGAAGAGGGTCTTCTCGCCCTTGCGGCCCTGGATCTCGACGGGGACGATCTCCTGCGTGAACTTCCCGGCCTGCATGGCCGCGACCGCGCGGCGCTGCGACTCGGCGGCGTAGGCGTCCTGCTCCGCGCGGGTGACGCCCTTCTCGCTGCAGACCAGTTCCGCCGTGTTCCCCATGTGGAAGTCGTTGTACTTGTCCCAGAGGCCGTCCACGATCATCGAGTCCACCAGTTGCCCGTGCCCCAGCCGGTAGCCCTCGCGGGCCTTGGGCAGAAGGTAGGGGGCGTTGGTCATGGACTCCATGCCCCCGGCGACGACGACGCCCGCGTCGCCCGCCTTGATGGCCTGAGCGGCGAGCATCACGGCCTTGAGGCCCGACCCGCACACCTTGTTCACGGTGAAGGGGGGGACGGACGGGGGGATGCCCGCGGCGAGCGCCGCCTGGCGGGCGGGGTTCTGGCCGACGCCGGCCGTGAGGACGTTGCCGAGGATGACCTCGTCCACGGCGTCGGCCGGGACGGCGGCCCTCTGCAGCACCTCGCGCACGGCGACGGCGCCGATCTGAGGCGCGGCCAGGGAGCCGAGGCCCCCCTGGAACTTCCCGATGGCGGTCCGGCAGGCCGAGAGGAGGAACACTTCGGGCATGGCGCGGGTCTCCTGTCGAGTCGCGGCGGGCCCCCCGGGAGACGCCCGTCCCCACTCCTGGACGGACGGTCGCCGGCCCCGGGAGGACGCCCATCGTACCCGGGACGGCGGAGGCCCCCCAAAGGGCCCCGGCCGGGTCGCGTGACCCTAGCCGGCCGTGTCGGCGAGGTCCTCGAAGGCCTCCCCCTCGATGCGCATGGGCGCGAGCAGCCGCAGCGGCTTCGCCCCGGCGTGCTCGCCGAAGGCCCAGGCGCCGGAGTCGCCGGTCCCCGCCCGGCCCTCGAGCCAGGACCCGCCTCGCTCCCGGCACCGCCGGGCCGCCGCGGCGGCGAGCGCGCGGCCGAGCCCGTGGCGGCGCTGGTCCGGCTCGACGAAGACCTCCTCGAGGTGCATCCCCGCCCCCCGGAGCGGGTCGAACCCGGGGGAGAGGAACGCGATCCCGACGAGACGCCCTCCCGACGGGAGGACGAGGCACTCGACCGGGCCCGCGAGGAGCGCCGCGATCCCGGCTTCGTCGAGGACGGGGGCCCGCTTCCCCCGCTCCTTCGCCAGCGCCTTCAGGAGACGGAGGATCTCGGGGGCATCGCCGGGGGCCGCGGATCGGACCGTGGGCTGCATGGGGTCGGACATCCTACCGCGGCAGGATCATTCCAGGTTCGTGTGCCTCTTGCTCATGGCGCGCTCGGTCTTGTGGAGGAGGCGCTTGGCGAGGAGCACGACGGCGTCGAGGTAGACCAGCAGCGACTGCTCGAAGAGGGTGCCGAGCGGCTGGCGGCTGGGCCCGCCCCCGGCCACGGGGATGGTGGCCACGATGTCGGCACGACGGGCGAGCGGCGTCCGGGGGTTCATCGTGACGACGGCGACGCGGGCCTTCTCGCGACGCGCGATGTCCACGAAGTGGTTGAGCGACCCCGACCGCCCGAACCGGGAGCCGACGACGAGCAGGTCCCCCCTCGCGATGCTGGGCGTTGTCGTGTCCCCGACGACGAAGACGGTGATGCCCAGCTGCATGAGCCGCATGGCGAAGGCGCGCATCATGAGGCCGCTCCGTCCCATGCCGCCCACGAACACCCGCCGCGCGTCCCGCACGGCGCGGGCCAGCGCCCCGGCCTCCTCCCGGGGGAGGGCCGCCGCGATGTCCGTCAGCTCGCGGTAGATGGCGTCTAGTGGATGGAGCGGACGCGTTCCCATGCGATGGCCTCGATGGGGAAGACGGGGCCCTCGACGCAGGACTTCGCCCACCGGACGCCCCCCGGCGCCCTGACGGGCACGACGCACCCGAAGCAGATCCCGGTGCCGCAGGCCATGGGCTCCTCCGTGGAGACCTGGCAGGGCACGCCGCGGCCCTCGAGCGCCCGGGCCAGCGCCTGGAACATCGGGTTCGGCCCGCAGGCGAGGATGGAGGCCCCGGGCGGCATCGCTGCGTCCAGGTGCTCCGTCACCCGGCCCCGGAGCCCGGCGGAGCCGTCGTCCGTGCAGAGCGTCACGGGGCAGCCGAGCGCCTCCATCTCCCGCACGAGGCAGACCGCCGCCGCATCCCGGAATCCGAAGAGGGCGCGCAGCGGGCCCTTCGCCCCTGCGGCGCGCCGGGCGCGGGCGACGAGCGGGAAGGGCGCGGTGCCTATGCCGCCTCCCACGAGGAGGAGCGGCTTCGCCGGGTCGCCGAGGTCGTAGGGGCGCCCGAGCGGGCCCAGCACGACCGCCTCCTCCCCCGGGCGGCGCTCGGAGAGGGCGAGGGTGCCAACGCCGATGACCGCGAGGAGGAGGACGATGCGCTCTGGCCTTCCCGAGGGACCGGGGAGCACGTCGCAGACGGAGAAGGCGCGGCGCAGGTAGGGATCCCCGCCCGCCCGGGCCTCGATCATCACGAACTGCCCGGGCCGCACCTCCGCGGCGAGCGCGGGGCAGTCCAGGTCGAGCCGCCAGGTGTTCCGCGCGACCTCCGCCACGACCGCCACCCGGGCGCGGTGCTCGATGCGCATCGCCGCGGTTATACGGAACCCGACCCGTTTTACCCACATCGCGCGGGGAAGGCGGCGCATCGATGCGAATGTGGGTAAAACGGGTCGGGTTCCGTACGCTCCATCCGATGCGCAACCCCTTCCGGCGGGCGGCGGCGGCCTTCGTCGCCGGGCACACGGGGATGGACCCCACGGCCTTCCCGGTGACCGAGCCCCCCTCCCACGCGACGGGGGACTACGCCGTGGGCTGCTTCCCGGCGGGGAAGGCGCTGCGGAAGAACCCCGCCCAGGTGGCGAAGGAGGTCGCGGCGGCGTTTACGCCGCGGGACGGGCTCGCGAAGGCGGCGGCGTCGGGGCCGTTCGTGAACTTCAGCGTGGATAGATCAGCACTTGCGGACGGGGTCCTTGGTGAAGTCGAGAAGCAAGGCGCAGATTGGGGCACCACCTCCGGCGGCCGGGGGAAGACCGTCGTCCTCGACTACTCCTCGCCCAACATCGCCAAGCACCTCGCCTACCACCACATCCGCTCCACGATGATCGGGAACGCGCTGGCCCGCCTCCACCGGGCCTGCGGGTGGACGGTGGTCGGCATCAACCACCTCGGGGACTGGGGCACCACCTTCGGGATGCTGCTCGTGGCCTGGGAGAGGTGGTCCGCCCCGGGCGAGGCGCCGACCGTGGACCGGCTGAACGACCTCTACGTGCGGTTCCGCGCCGCGGCGAAGGATGACCCGGCGCTGGAGGAGGCGGCGCGGGCGCGGTTCGCGGCGCTCGAGGCCGGGGACCCGGCGGCCCGGGCCCTCTGGCAGGAGTTCCGCCGGGTCTCGCTGGAGGAGTTCCAGCAGGTCTACGATCTCCTCGGCGTCTCCTTCGACCTCGTCATGGGTGAGAGCGCCTTCGAGGAGTTGCTCGGCCCCGTGGTGGAGATGCTCCGCTCCAAGGGGCTCGTCAGCGAGAGCGAGGGGGCCGAGGTCGTGGACCTCTCCGCGGACAAGATGCCCCCCTGCCTCCTGCGGAAGAAGGACGGGGCGACGCTCTATGCCACCCGCGACATCGCCGCCGCGCTCTGGCGCTACGAGCACCACGCCTTCGACCGGGCGCTCTACGTCGTGGATCGGGGCCAGGAGCTGCACTTCCGCCAGTGGATCCGCGTGCTCGAGAAGGCGGGGTTCCCCTTCGCGCGGCACATCGAGCACGTCTCCTTCGGCATGGTCCGGTTCGAGGGGCGGCGGACCGGTACGCGGACGGGGAACATCCTGTGCCTCCGCGATGTGCTCGACGAAGCGGCCGGGGCCATCCTCGAGAGGATCCGGGAGAAGAACCCTGATCTGCCCGGGAAGGACGAGGTGGCCCGCCAGGTGGGCACCGGCGCCATCGTCTTCGCCGACCTCTCCACCCAGCGCGACAAGGACGTGGACTTCGAGTGGGAGCGGATCCTCTCCTTCGAGGGGGACACGGGGCCCTACGTCCAGTACGCCCACGCCCGCGCCGCCTCCATCCTCCGGCGCGCCCCGGCCGGCCTCCCCGCGGCCGAGCCGCGGCGCCTCGTCCTCCCCGAAGAGGCGTCGGTCCTCAAGTGGATCGCCGACTTCCCCGACCGCGTGGAGTGGGCCGCCGCCGCCGCCGAGCCCTTCCACGTCGGTTCCTATCTGCTCGACCTCTGCTCCGCCTTCTCCCGGTGGTATGACCTCGGGAACCGCGACCCGGCGCTCAAGGTCCTCTGCGAGGACCCGGAGGTCGCCGCCGCCCGGCTCGCGCTCGTCCGCGCCGTGAGGGCGACGCTCGCCCGCGGCCTCGACCTGCTGGGCATCGCCGCACCGGAGGAGATGTAGGGTATTATCGCAGCCCCTAGGAGGAAGCCATGGACGTGATCGAGCTCAGGGACTACATCGTGGAGGTCCCGGACTTCCCCAAGCCGGGGATCTCCTTCAAGGACATCACGCCTGTCCTGAAGAACCCGGCCGCCTATCGCTTCGTCATCGACCGGATGCACGACGAGTACAAGGACGCGGGCGTGGACCTCGTCCTGGGGATCGAGTCGCGCGGGTTCTTCTTCGGCGCCCCGCTGGCCCTGAAGCTCGACCGCGGGTTCATCCCTGTGCGGAAGCCCGGCAAGCTCCCCCGGGAGCGGATCTCCGCCTCCTACGCGCTGGAGTACGGCGTGGACGCCCTGGAGGTCCACCGGGACGCCATCCGCGACGGCCAGAAGGTCGTGCTCGTGGACGACGTGCTCGCCACGGGCGGGACCATCGCCGCCTGCGCCCAGCTCGTCCGCAAACTCGGCGGCGAGGTCGTGGGCATCGCCTTCCTCATGGAGCTCTCGTTCCTCAACGGGCGGGAGAAGCTCGAGGGGGAGAACGTCTTCACCGTCGTGCAGTACTAGGCGATGCGCTCCACGCCCGGGATCTCCCCCGGCCGGTTCGCGTAGCGCAGCCCGAGGGTGCCCACCCGGCAGGTCTGCGGGTCGTAGACGTTGCAGGCGCCGATCTCCCTGCCGTAGGTGTGGAGGGTGACGGTCTGCCGCTTCGTGGGGTTGGCCATGCGGTGGATGTCCACGCGGGGGGGGATCACGACCTCGACGTTCCCCTCGCCGCTGGGGAGGACCTCGCGCTCGCGGACCTGGGCCATGCCCGGCGTGCTCCCGTCGTCCACCCGGTCGTAGTTGGTGATCTCGATGGCGCTCTCGAAGGTGCCCATGACCCCCCAGGAGGCGTGGTCGTGGACGGCGCTGGCGGTCTCGGGCTTCCAGAGGAGCGCGAGGATGACGAAGAGCCCCCGGGGGTCGCGGTAGACGAGGTTGCGGGAGTACTGCCCCGGGACGACGACGCGGAACTCGTCCTTGAGGTCGAGGCCCCGCTTGAGGAGCGTCCGGCAGCGGTCCCGGACGATCTCGACGGCCTTCTCGCCGGGGGTATCCGGCTGGAGGAGGCGCGTGAGGTCCCGGCAGTAGCCGTCGATCCCGTAGGCGGCAGGCATGGGTCCGGCCAGCCTACCGGCGCAGCGGGGAGAGGTCCACGGGGATTTCGGGACCCAGGCGCACCCCGCGGGCGTCGAGGACGGCCCGGTGCGCGACGAGTCGCACGCCCTGCCGCGCCGCCCACCGGAGCGCCCGCCCGTAGGCCGGGTCCACGGCGTCCGCGGGTCCGAACTCCCGGCACCCGGCGCGGTGGACGAAGAACAGGACCGCGGCCTCCGCCCCGGCCCGGACCTCGGACGCGAGCTCGCGGAGGTGCTTGCGCCCCCGGTCCGTCACGGAGTCCGGGAAGAGCGCCCGGCGCCCTTCGGCCATGGAGACGTTCTTCACCTCGAGGAAGAGCGGTGGTCGACCGTCCCCCTCGACGACGAAGTCCACCCGGGAGCCTTCCCGCCCGAAGGGGACCTCGCGGCGGACGACGCCGCGGCCCGAGGCCAGGGGGACGAGGCCGGCGCGGAGCGCCTCCTCGACGGCGGGGTTGGGGACGGCGGTGTTCACTCCCACCCAGGTCCGGCCCACCCGCGCCTGCTCCCAGGTCCACGGGACCTTCCGTTCCGGGTTGGCGGCGCGGGAGAGCCGCACCCGCTGGCCCGGGGCGATCACGCCGCGCAGCGACCCCGTGTTCGCGCAGAGGGCGACGACGACCTCCCCGCCGTCGAGGCGGACGTCGGCGAAGAAGCGCTTGCGGCGGCCCAGCAGCGTTCCGTGCACGAGGGGCGAGGGATACCGCACGGCGTGTATCATGGGCGCCCCGCCGACGGGAGGGAGGAATCCATGCGCCCGGACGCCGTGGTCGCGGTCGAGACCGCGGGCTAGCCGCGTGTACCGCCGCCTCCTGGACCGCGGCTGGCTCGCCCTCGTCCT
>Ga0247727_10009286_pt1 | contig 17894 bp, 12 predicted proteins | sample WisWelCaveWW1625_FD_202498 | JGI IMG/M metagenome (GOLD analysis project Ga0247727, IMG submission 202498) | Biofilm microbial communities from Wishing Well Cave, Virginia, United States - WW16-25 | ecosystem: Environmental > Aquatic > Deep subsurface > Groundwater > Cave microbial mat | place...
CAGAGCCGATTCCCGAGTCGTCCCATTTGTCGAGTTCGTCTAACGCTCGCCATCAGCTGCGGCGCGCGCCAACGCGTTGCTGTCCTTCACCGTTTCCCGACGGCGCACGCCGTCGGCTGCATGGCGTGGTTGGACAGCGCCTCACTGAGCCTCAAGCCGCTCGTCACCGTTCCCTTCACCAACTCTGCCCCCTCATGCCGCCTGCCCAACCCTGCAGACGCCTCGGCACCGAACATCTCTTACTGTCCCCGCACCGCAGCTTCCCCAAAAACCGACCTGGCCGCTTGCATTGACGCCGCCTCGTGCGGCGCGGGCCCGATCATGACCCGTCTGCGGCAGCGGACGCTTTGTGCGGTCACTTGAGGTCTGGCACTTCAAGACCACCACCCGCTGACCAGACCCGACCTTCACCCAGGGTCCGGAGTGCCACCTGCTGACTTCGCCCGACTGCCAACAGTCCACGGGTCACTGACAACCGATCACCGCAGCGGCTCGCGAGCCGAACAGCGAGCAGCACGACGACACCGCCGACCCGAGCGCCGTGACTTTCTGCTTCCCACGTCAAGACACCTCCAACCTCAAGCCTTCCCCTTCTCCGTTCGATTCGACTGTCCAACGCTTAAGTGCGTCGAACTTCGTTTGGGCGGTGAACGCTGCAGGGCCCGGGCGGTAGTTGCCGGATGCGGGCCCGGTCGGTTGGTGGCAAATGGCACAGCCACCACGTGTTCGAGGTGGTGGGCGGTGTCGTGGACTGAAATAGGCTGACGGGGCTCGGTCTCGGGACATGGGGCAAACCGATCAGAGCTTGTCGGCTGGGCTGAGCACCCCCCTTCCACCTCGGTTCAGGACGTGAGTGTAGATCATGGTCGTCGCCACGTCGCGATGGCCGAGCAACTCCTGGACGGTGCGGATGTCGTGGCCGTCCTCGAGCAGGTGCGTGGCGAAGGAATGGCGAAAGGTGTGGCAGCTGGCCGTCTTGGTGAGGCGGGCCTGGCGGACGGCGACGTGCACGGCGCGCTGCACCACGGATTCGTGGAGATGATGGCGGCGGCGCTGGCCGGTCTCGCGACAGCGGTAGGTCCGGGTCGCGGGGAAGACCCAGTGCCAGGCCCACTCGCGTCCGGCGTTCGGATATTTGCGGCCGAGGGCGGTGGGGATCTCGACCCAGCCGGCACCGCGGCCGAGATCCTGCTGGTGTTGCAGGTGGACCGCCTCCAGATGCCGCTGAAGAGGCTCCTTGACGCTGCCGGGGAGCATCGTCCGCCGGTCCTTCTGTCCCTTGCCGTCACGCACCACGATCTGGTTGGCGCCGAACTCGAGGTCCTTCACCCGCAGACGGAGCGCTTCGAGCAGCCGCAGGCCGGCGCCATAGAGGAGTGTCGCCACCAGGCGATTCTCGCCCTGGAGCTGCTGCAGGACGGCGCGCACCTCGTCGCGAGTCATCACGACCGGCAGGCGCCGGGCGGCCTTGGCGCGGACGACATCCTTCACCCAACCGACGTCACGCCGCAGCACGTCGCGATACAGGAACAGAAGAGCGCTGAGGGCCTGGGTCTGGGTGGTCGCGCTGACTCGCCCGCTAACGGCCAGGGACGAGAGGAAGCGGGAAATCTCCGGTTCGGCCATCTCGGCGGGGTGCCGCCGGCCGTGGAACAGGATGAAGCGGCGGATCCAGCCCACGTAGGCCTCCTCGGTGCGGGGGCTGTAGTGACGCGTGCGGACCGTCTGCCGAACGAGGTCGAGAAGCCTGGGGCGGTGGGCGTGGTCATCGGGCGGCGGCTCGGGGCCGGGCCCCGCGTCATCGCCGGGCGTCTCGAAGACGGCGGTCCGTGCTGGAGCGCTGCGGGCTGGGGGCGTCGGCGCGGCGGGTGATTCACTGGGCGATGCGCCGGGTGGAGCGACCCTATAGGAAACCTCTCCGCTCATGTCGTGCCTTTCCGGGGGCGGGTCCGGTTCCTGCACCCGAGGGTGCGCAGCGACACTATAACGCCGCGCGCGCGGGCGCCGCAAGGCTTTGAGCCGGGGTCGCAAGGCTTTGAGCCGACGGTGCGAGGGAGTGGTGCCTTGGTGAGGGAGGTGGTCCGCGGCGACCGCGCCGCAGGGTTCTGCAACATCGCGACTCGTCCATGAGGTTCCCCGCGGGGACGGCCCAGCCTTGCCGCACGGCTTGACGGGCCGTGAACGCGCGTCTAAAGTCCCGGGCCATGCGGGACCCGGCGGCGTCCGCGGCGGCCCCGCGCCGCGCCAGCACCTTCCACCTCGTCTTCCTGACCTACTCGGTCATCTGCAGCGGGGCCTACGGGCTGGAGCAGATGGTTTCGGCGTCCGGGCCGGGGCTCACGATCCTGGTCATGGTGGCGCTCCCGATCCTGTGGGCGATTCCGCTGACCTTGATCTGCGCGGAGCTGTCAGCGGGATACCCCGTGGAAGGCGGCTATTACCGGTGGGTGCGCCTGGCATTCGGCGACTTCATCGGCTACCAGGCGGGCTGGCTCGTCTATCTCGCGAACCTCACGACGAACGCCGCGTTCGCGGTGCTGTTCGCCAGCTACCTGGGACACCTCGTGCCCGGGCTGGAGGGGGAGTGGCGCTGGATGGCGGCCCTGGCGCTCATCTGGGCGACGACGCTCCTCAACTACCTGGGCATCCGCCTCGTGGGCGTCACGTCCGTCGTCCTCACGATTCTCCTATTGCTGCCGTTCCTGTTCATGACGCTTCTCGGGCTGATCCAGTGGCGTTACAACCCTCTGGTGCCGTTCGCGCCTCCGGGCGTGGGCTGGATCGAGGCGTTCGGGAGCAGCCTGATGATCGCCGTCTGGCTCTACTCCGGCTACGAGAAGCTGACGACCAACGCCGGGGAGGTCGAGAATCCGTCGCGCGCCTTCCCGATCGCTCTGGCGATCGCCGTGCCGATGGCGGTGCTCAGCTACCTGATCCCGACCGTCGTCGGGCTCGCGGCCTGCGACGATTGGAGCCACTGGGGGGAGGCCCACTTTTCGGTCCTGGCGCGCGCGATCGGTGGTCCGTCGCTAGGTCTTTTCATGACGCTCGGTGGCCTGCTCAGCAACATCTGTCTCCTGATGGTGACGATTCTCGGCCAGTCCCGGCTGCCGATGGTCATGGCCGAGGATCGGCTCTTCCCAGGCGCCTTCGGCCGGGTGAGCCGGCGCTTCGGGACGCCTGTCGTGTCACTCATGGCCGGGGCCGCCCTTTTGAGCCTCCTGAGCCGGCAGCGGTTCGCCGAGCTGACGGGCCTGTTCTCGCTCGTCCAGGTCCTGGCCTACTGCCTGATCTGCGCTGCGCTCCTCAGGCTTCGGCAAAGGAGTCCGACCGCCGGAGCCGATCCGGCCGGTGATATGGGATCGGCCGTCCCGGCGGCCGGTGGTCGCCCGCCCTTTCGGATTCCCCTTGGGAGCACCGCACTGCTTCTCATGATGATCCCCTCCTTCGTGATCACCGGATTCGTCGTGGTGGAGCGTTTCTGGAACGCCGGCGTGTTCGATGTCCGGAGGATCGGGCTCGACCTGCTGGCGTTCGCCTCGGGTCCTTTGACCTACTTTGTGTTCCGCCGGCGCAGGTAGACCCCCGGACCCTTGTCGGGACCCGCGAGGTATTTGTCGCGAGGGTCTAGACACGTGAAACATCTTTCATGGAGAATAACCGCATTCCATGGAACCCGCGGGGACAGGATTCGTTGGATGTGCGCCAGCGGTGGCGTCGGCCGGTTCGCGGGCCCATGCATTACTGGAGGTTCGGTCGCATGCCCAGAGGTAAGGTCAAGTGGTTCAACGACGCGAAAGGGTACGGCTTCATCACCCCGGAGGACGGGAGCAAGGACGTCTTCGTCCACCACACTGCGATTCAGTCGCAGGGGTTCCGAACGCTCCAGGAAGGTGAGACGGTCGAGTTCGAGATCCAGCAGGGCCAGAAGGGCCCGGCGGCGGCCAACGTCCGCAAGGTCTGATCGACTGGAAGACCACGGTCACTGAGGAGGGCCGCTTTCCCGGATGGGGGAGCGGCCCTCGTCGTTCGTGGCGCGGCTTCAGCGCGGCGGCAAGGATGCTTCGAAGTGCTCGTGGAGCCGCTGCTCGAGATACTGGCGATCCTCGGCGCGGCGCGGCAGGTGCCGCTCGTCCGGGAAGAGGAGAAGATCGTACTTCCGGCGCGCCGCGTTCAGGACGTTGAGGAGCCGCGCGGTGTGCCGGAAGTGCACGTTCTCGTCGGCCATCCCGTGGACGATCAGGAGCCGCCCGTCGAGGAGGTTCTGCGCCAGGGGCAGCAGGGACGACGCGCGGTACGACTCCGGGTTCTCCTGAGGCATGCCCATGTAGCGCTCGGTGTAGTGCGTGTCGTAGCCGTCCCAGTCGGTGACCGGAGCGCCGGCGACCGCGGCGCGGAAGAGGTCCGGTGCCCGGAGCAGGCAGAGCGCCGCCATGTAGCCGCCATAGGACCATCCATAGACCCCGATCCGGCCGGGATCCACGAATGGCAGCCCGGCCAGATAGCGGGCGCCTCGGATCTGGTCCTCGACCTCCACCGAACCGAGCCGCCGGAAGAGCGCCGTCTCGAACGCCCGGCCGCGCCGGGGCGACCCGCGATTGTCGAGGCGGAAGACGACATACCCGTTCTCGGCCAGCCGTTGCGCTCTCAGGTCCTGCGTCAGCTCCCACGAGTTCTTGACGGTCTGCGCGGTCGGTCCGCCGTAGACGCGCACCAGGGCCGGGTAGCGGCGCCCGGGTGCCATGTCCCGCGGCTTGAAAAGGGCGCCGTGGAGGGTCGTGCCGCCCTCCGCCGCGATCGTCACGAACTCGGGCGGCCGTAGTCCCAGCGCCCTGATCTCCGGGTCTTCGTTCGGGTCGAGGACGCGCCGCGTCCGTCCGGCGCCCTCCTTGAGGAGAACGCGCGGCGGAGCGGCGGCGCAGTCGTGCAGGTCGACGAACAGGCTTCCATCGGGCGACATCTCGACGGCATGGAAGCCGCTCTCGGGGGTCACCCGCTCCGGGGCCCCGCCCGCGAGCGGGGCGCGGTAGAGCTGCTTTTCGAGGGGGCCCTCGCGAGCCGCCGTGAAATAGACGAAGCCGCCCGATTCGTCCACGCCCTCCAGCCGATCGACCGGCCAGTCGCCCGCCGTCAGGGAGCGCTCGATCCGGCCATGCCGGTCGCGCAGCTCCAGGTGGCGGTAGCCGGTCCTCTCGCTGGACCAGATGAGGCGGCCGTCTCTCAATGGCCTGAGGTCGTTCGTGAGAGAAATCCAGGTGTCGGAACGCTCCTCGATGAGGGTCGTGCGGTCGAGCGTGCCGGGTGCCATGCGCAGGAGCCGCAGTGTTCGCTGGTCGCGGCTCTGCACCTGGATCAGGAGCGCGCCGTCCGGGGCGAACTGGACACGGGCTAGGTAGAAATCGCCGCCGCGATCGAAGTCGAGGTCGAGCCAGCGTGTCTCGCCGCCGCCCACGGGGATCAACCCGAGACGCACCTGGGCGTTGGGGCCTCCCGCGAACGGGTAGCGGTGACTCTCGACCTCCTTCCGGGCCTTCCCCTGATGGACGATCGGGTAGGCCGGGATGCCGGTTTCGTCCACCTCGGTGTAGGCAATCCAGGCGGCATCCGGCGACCACCAGAACCCGCTCCTGCGATCCATCTCCTCCTGGGCGATGTACTCGGCGACGCCGTGCATGAGCCCGTCGCGGGCCCCGCTCGTCAGCCGCCTCTCATGGAGCGTCTCGAGATCGAGAACGTACAGGTCGTTGTCGCGCGCGAACGCCAGCAGCCGGCCGTCGGGGGAGAGCTGCGGGTCCTGCTCCGTCGTCGACGAGGAGGTCAGCCGGAGGGGATCCCGACCAGGCCGTACCAGATAAAGGTCGCCACCGTCGGCGTAAACGACCCGATCGGCGCGCTCGGCCAGGATGTACTGCGTGATCCCGAGATCCTGAAGGCGGAGCCGCTCCCGCCGGAGGACCTCCTCCCGCGACAGGCCTGCCTCGCCGGCCCCGGCCGTCGATCGGGCCACGACAACCCGCGACCCGCCGCCGGCGGTCTCCTCGCGGACGAGACAGCGGGCGGCGCCCTCTCCCTCGTAACTGAGGTAATAGAGGATGCGACCGTCGCGCGTGAATTTAAAAAAACCGGGGACACGCGATCCCGGGGGAGGGAACCGGGCCACCCGCTCCAGGGTGATGCGGGGTTCGGCTGAAGGGTCCTGGCTTCTGGCCGGACCGTTCGGTCCGCCCCCGTCGGGCGCGGCGCCGGCCAGGAAGAGCGCACCGAAAGTCAGCGGCATCAAGGGGCTCCGGGCCATCCGGGCCCTCATATAGACCGCCGCCGTACCCCTGTCAACTGGCGGGGCGACCCCGCCGGCCGGGTCATCGCCGCCACGTCCCGGTCCCCTGGCCGCCTTCGGAGGAGGGAGCGTTCCGGAGGCGGCCGCGGGGGAGCGAGATCGCCCCGCGTCGAGCAGAGCGCCGCGGCGTCGCGCAGGGTCGCTATACGGTCAAAAGCGGGCCACGTCAAGATTCTGTCGATTTTGGACGAAAGCCTGTTGACAGGGTGCCGGGGGCACTGTAGAAGGGCGGACATCGCCGCACGCGCCCGGTGACCTCAACCGGGTGGTGGAGACCGCTACATGCCGAGCAGGCCACGTCGCACCCCAGGGGCCGGGGTGCGCGATCTGACGCGGAGACTCGACCGGCTCTGCCGGCTGGCGGCGGACGTGGCCGCCCTCCGCAAAGAGGAAACGACGCTCAAGAGAATCGTCGACACCGCAGCCTCGGTGGTCGGCACGCCGGCGGCGCACCTGGCGCTCGTCGACCGTGACCGGAAGAGCCTTTACGTGGTCGTCAGCTCCGGCCGGCACCGGCCCGACGCGCCCCGGGCCTGCTTCGAGCTCAGGAGCGGGATGGCGGCGCACTCGGCGCTCAAGGGCGGCCGCCCGATCCTCATCCGAGATGCCCGCCGGGATCGGCGCGTGAACCCGGAGGCACGGACTCTTCTCGGCATCGGCGCCGCCGCCTACATGCCTCTCATCGGGGGAGGCCAGAGCTTCGGCCTGCTCATCCTGGCGACGCCGCGCCCGCACGTCTGGACGGCGCAGGAGAGGAAGCTGGCCTCGTACGTGGCGAGCGTCGCGGCCGTGGCGCTGCAGACCTCGCGACTGCTCAACCGTTTATCGGAGACCGACGGCCGGCTCCGGAGCCTAATCGAGGACATCCCGGCCATCGTCTACACGTCCGAGGTGGAGTTTCCGTACCGCACCTACCACGTGGGGCCGCAAGCCGAGTCGATCCTGGGGTACACGGTGCGCGAGTGGATCGACGACCCCGATCTGTTCGCCAAGCTGGTGCATCCCGACGACATCCAGGCGCTCGTCGAACTTGCCGAGGAGGCGAAGCGGGGGGGTGGCATGGTCCGCGCCGAGTATCGCATGCTCGATCGCGCCGGCAACACGCGCTGGTTTCGCGACGAGGCGGTCCTGGTGCGGGACCCGGCCGGCAAGGCCCTCGCCTGGAACGGCATCCTGGTCGAGGTCACGAGCATCAAGTCGATGGAGGCATCCCCGCAGGGGCCGGCACGGCAGGCGCCGGACCCTGCCCTCTCCCCGGATCGAGCCCCGACGCACCGCCGGCTGAACGACTGACCGCCGCCGGCCGCGGAGGCTGACCGCGGCTGACCGCGGCTTGCAACCATGGCCGCGTGAAGATACCCTCCGGGCCCATGGGCTTGCTCCTTGTCGCCGTGGTGCTGGGGCTCGTGGAGGGGATCACCGAGTTCCTGCCGGTTTCCTCGACCGGTCACCTGATCATCGCCGGGCATCTGCTCGAATTCCGTGGCCCTCGGGCGGCCACCTTCGAGATTTTCATCCAGCTCGGGGCGATCCTGGCGGTGGTGGGGCTGGAGCGCCGGCGATTCCTGGGCCTGCTCCGGTCCTCCCCGGGCGCCGGGTTTTCCGGTCTCCGGGGCTGCGGCCTGCTCGCCGTCACGACCGCGCCGGCGCTCATCGCCGGGTATCTCCTGCACGACCTCATCAAGGAACGCCTCTTCGGCCCCCTGCCGGTGGCCTTGGCGCTCTTTCTCGGGGGGATCGCCATCCTGCTGGCGGAGCGCTATCGCCCGGTCGCCCGGATCCCGGACATCGACTCGATCGGCTGGAGACAGGCCGTCGTGATCGGCCTCTCCCAGTGCCTGGCGCTCTGGCCCGGAGTGTCGCGGTCGGGCGCCACCATCGTCGGCGGTCTTCTGTGCCGGCTCGATCGACGGACCGCCGCGACCTACTCCTTCCTGGCCGCCGTGCCGACCATGGCCGCGGCCACTTTGTACGATCTCTTCGCAAGTCGGGGGGTGCTGGTGGCCGACGATGTCCTTCCCCTGGCGATCGGCTTCCTGGTGTCGTTCGTGGCTGCCTGGGCCGCGGTGCGCTCCTTCGTGGCGATGCTCGGGCGGTACACGCTGCGCCCTTTTGCCTGGTACCGCATCGCCGTGGCGCCCATGGTCTGGTGGCTGGTGACCTGAGATGACCTGGAAGCGCTGGCTGGTCGGCTCGCCGCTCGAGACGGCGCGGGTGCACGAGCAGCGGCTCAGCATCCCCCTGGCCCTGGCGGTCTTCTCCTCGGATGCCCTCTCGTCGGTCGCGTATGCGACGGAGGAGATCCTGCTGGTCCTCAGCACCGCGGGCGCTGCTGCCCTCGGTTACTCCCTCCCGATCGCGGGGTTGATCGCCCTGCTCCTCGCCCTGCTGATCGCCTCCTACCAGCAGACCGTCCACGCCTACCCCGGCGGGGGCGGGTCGTACATCGTGGCGCGCGAGAACCTCGGGACCCTCCCCGGGCTCGTGGCGGCGGCGGCCCTGCTGATCGACTACGTCCTGACGGTCGCGGTGTCGGCGGCGGCCGGTGTCGCGGCCGTGACCTCGGCCATCCCGTTCCTGCACGAGCACAAGGTGGCGATGGGCCTGCTGTTCGTCGGCGTCATCGCCGTCGGCAACCTGCGCGGCGTGCGCGAATCAGGCCGCATCTTCGCGGTGCCCACGTATCTGTTCATCGGCTCGCTGGGCCTGCTGATCGCCACGGGGCTGTGGCGCGCGCTGACCGGTCTTCCGCCGGTGGAGTCTCCGACGGCGGGGCTTCCCGAGGCGACCAACGCCCTGACCGTGTTCCTGCTGATGCGGGCCTTCTCCTCGGGCTGCGCCGCCCTCACCGGCATCGAGGCGATCAGCGACGGAGTGCAGGCGTTCAAGCCGCCGGAGTCGCGCAACGCCGCTGTTACGCTCCTCATCATGGGGACGATCCTGGGTTGCTACTTCCTCGGCATCACCTGGGTCGCGCACGTCAACGGCGTCGTGCCCGGGGCGGGTCAGACGGTCATCTCCCAGCTCGGCCGCGCCGTGTTCGGTACCGGGCCGCTGTATTTCCTTCTGCAGGCGGCGACCGCGGCCATCCTGCTGGTGGCCGCCAACACGGCGTTCGCCGACTTCCCGCGGCTGTCGTCGATCCTGGCCAACGATCGCTTCCTGCCCCGGCAGCTCGCGACGCTGGGCGATCGCCTCGTCTTCTCCAACGGCATCATCATCCTCTCGGGGACGGCGGGGCTGCTCATCGTGTTCTTCGGGGGCGACACGCACGCCTTGATCCCGCTCTACGCGGTCGGAGTGTTCCTCGCCTTCACGCTGTCCCAGGCGGGCATGGTGATGCGGCACCTGCGCGAGCGGGACGGGCGCTTCCGCCTGCATGCCACGGTCAATGCCGTCGGCGCCACCGCCACCTTCGTGGCGCTGGTCGTCATCGCGGTGACCAAGTTCACCCACGGCGCCTGGATCGTGATCGTCCTGATCCCGATCTTCGTCGTCGCGTTCCTGCGCACCCACAGGCACTACTTCTACGTCCGGACGCAGCTGTCGCTCGTCGAGATCGAGCCGGAGCGCCCGATCCGCCACACGGCAATCGTGCCGATCTCGGCGGTCAACCGGGCCACTGTCTACGCGCTGCGCTATGCCAAGTCGATCGCCCACGAAGTCGAGGCGGTGCACGTCGGCCTCGATCCGAAGCGGACCGAGCAGATCCAGGATCAGTGGAAGGCCTGGGGAGGCGGCGTGCCGCTGCGCATCCTGGAGTCCCCCTACCGTTCCCTGATCACCCCGCTCGTGGACCACATCGACGATCTCATGCACGGCCGGCGGCGCAACGAGATGGTGACAGTGGTCCTGCCGGAGTTCGTCACCGCGCACTGGTGGGAAGGGCTGTTCCATAACCAGTCGGCCTTCTTGATCAAAGGTGCGCTCCTGTTCCGCCAGGGAGTCGTCGTGACGAGCATCCCCTTCCACTTCAAGAGGTAGCCTCCGGCGCGCCGTGCCGGGATCTCGCGGCGCGCCGGCCGTGTTAGGATGAGCGGCGTGACCGCGGGCGCGGAGAAACGTCAGCACCACCGCTTCCTGGCCCGCCTCGACGTGCGGGTGGTCGTGGGCGACAACTTGCCGCCCGACCTGAGGCTGACGACGGTCGACGTCGGGGTGGGGGGCGCGCGGTGCATCTCCAGCGGGCGCCTGGCGGCGATGTCCCGGCTGCAAATCATCCTGACCATCGTCGGCGGCCCGTTGCCACAGCCGGTGCCGATCGCCATCGACTCCGTGGTCCTGCGCTGCGAGGAAAGACCGCAGCCACATCACGGCTTCCCGTTCGAGGCCGTCCTCCAGTTCGCGCGCATCGACGCACGCGAGAAGCGGCAGCTCCAGAACTATCTCAACTCACTGTGAGGCGGACGGGCGGTCGGGATTAGCCGTCGAGGACCTTGAGGAAAGCGGCATTCGTCGGGTACTTCCCGAGCTTCTCGATCAGCTTGGCCATCGCGTCGCGCGGCTTCATGTCGAACAGGGCGCGGCGCAGGCGGTGGATGCGGGGCAGGTCCTCGCGCGGGAACAGCTTCTCCTCCTTGCGGGTGCCGGAGCGGGCGATGTCCACCGCAGGGTAGATCCGCTGCTCGAAAAGGTCACGGTCGAGCACCAGCTCCATGTTGCCCGTGCCCTTGAACTCCTGGAAGATGACGTCGTCCATCCGCGAGCCGGTATCGACCAGGGCGGTGGCGATGACGGTCAGGCTGCCGCCTTCCTCCGCCTTGCGGGCGGCGCCGAACAGCCGCCGCGGCTGCTCCATGGTGCGCGCGTCGAGGCCGCCGGAGAGCGTCCGGCCGGTCCCTGGCGCGGCCGTATTGTGGGCCCTCGCCAGGCGGGTGAGCGAGTCGAGGAGAATCACGACGTCGCGCCCGACCTCCACCAGCCTCCTTGCGCGCTCGAGCACGATGCGCGCGACGGAGACGTGGTGACGGGCCATGTCGTCCGAAGAAGAGGCGATCACCTCCCCGCGGACATTGCGCTTCATGTCGGTCACCTCCTCCGGGCGTTCGTCGACCAGGAGGACGACCAGGTGGATCTCGGGGTGATTCCGCGTGATCGCCGCGGCGATCTTCTGCAGGAGGGTCGTCTTGCCGGCCCGCGGTGGCGCCACGATCAGGCAGCGCTGACCCTTGCCGATCGGCGTCAGCAGATCGATCACGCGCGTCGAGATTTCCTGCGGGTCGGTCTCGAGCTTGATGTGCTCGAAGGGATCGATCGACGTCAGGGTCGAAAACGGCCGCCGTTGTCCGTATACGTCGGGCGTCAGTCCGTTGATCGAACGGATCTGTGTCATGCGGGGCGAGGAGCCGGAGGGCGCACCCCGCCCGCCGTGGCGGGCATGCCTACCGTCCCGGCCCTGACCATGACGGCCGGGGTGGTGCTCGATCGGCCCACCACCTGACGGCGCCCCGCGATTCGTGGCGGCCGCCGCCAGCCCTTCGATCTCCGCTCCCTCCACGCCACCTCCATTCGTCGAGGGAACGCTTGGCAAAAGCGGCGCCAGCAGATCCCGGGGCACATAAGCGTCGTCGGGCGTCGGGCGGTAGTTCCGCTGGGGCTGGCGGAGGAATCCGCCGCCGTCACCCATGACCTCGAGGACGCCTCTTGCCTCGACGACGGAGGCGGCGGGCGCAGGGGATGGCGCGGCGACCTCTCCACCGGGCCGTGAGAACGAGCCTCCGGGAGAAGGCGCGCCCGGCTGCGACCCGCCCTGCTGGGGGGGCACGCCGTGTCGCCCGCCGCGGTCCCGCCCACGGCGCCAGCGTCTGCCGCGGCGCCGGTGGCGCGGGCGTCCCGGCGGACCTCCCGCGGCATCGCCCGCCGGCGGCGGCGCTCCGGATCCGGAGCCATGCCCGGAGGCCGACTCCGGCGTCGGGTGCGCCCCGTGCGCATGCGTCGGATTTTTGTGGGCCGGACCGGACCGGTCGACCCCGTGGGTGGGGTGCCGGCCAGGGCCGGATCGGCGTTCGTCAGTCAATGGCTAAGGCCGTTCCTGAAGGGGGGCAACGACTGACCCCTGATGGCGTGACACACATGAAGGTAGCCGATCCGCACGGCGGGGTCAAGTCGGCAGTGGCTCGGCTCGGCAGTGGCTCGCCGCTCTCTCGCGCCTCTCGAGTCCCCCGGGCCGCCAGATTCCCGGATCGAGAATCGTCGCGGTTCCCAGGCCCGTTCAACCGAGCCCCGATGCGGTCGTCGTCGCCCGCCGTTTTTCCGCGAGCGGTTCTCCGGCGTGAGCGCGCTCCGCGCGGAGCCGCCGCCGCGCGCCGCGCGATCGTCGCGCGCCGACTCCGGAACGGGTCGCGACGAGCGGGAAGTCTCCGGGCAGCGTCGATCTATTGACAGTGCGTGATCGTCATGTTAATAATTCCGCCCGCAATGATCGCGACGATCCGACGATCCTTCTCGCGCCCATTCTTCAGAGCGTGTCAATCGCTTCCGCAGCACCTGAACGCCACGTCGAAAGGAGGTGAGGGGTCATAGCCAAGAAGAAGAAGGCCGCCAAGAAGAAGGGGAAGAAGAAATCGAAGCGGTAGGAATCGGCTTCAGAAACATCCCTCGAGGGGTGACGGTCGTCACCCCTCAATTTTTTTCGGCCGTCCCCGATCCGCCGACGTCCGTCATTCGGACTCCAACAGCCAGATCTCCGAGCCGGTGGGAATCACGTTCGTCGTGACGAGCGACCGGCCATCGGGCGAGAAATCGAAGAGGTGGTTCGTCCCGACATAGGAGACGACATCGAAGGCGCGCACCTCACCGCCGCTCATCGGCGCCAGACGGATGGTGACATCACCCTCTGAGTCGACGGCCAGGAAGGCGACCGAGGCGCCGTCGCGGGTCCAGACCGGCCAGCCGCCCGTCGCCGTCAGCCGGCGCTCGGCCGTGCCGTCCGTCCGCACGACGAGGATTCCGCCCTCGTAGCCGCGGTCGGGCGCGAACGCGATCCACGCTCCGTCGGGGGAGAAGCGCGGCAGGGTCGCCGGCCCGGGATGGACCAGGCGCTCGGGGCCACCCTCGCGCGGCCTCGACACGATGCGATCGATCCCCTCCTCGATCCTGGTGAAGGCGATGAACCGTCCGTCCGGTGACACATCCGCGTAGGCGTCGTCCTGCGCGCGGACGGGGGTCACTGTCTCGGGGCCGCCGCCACCGATGTGGATGCTGAGAACCCGATCCGCCTGGGGGGTCCAGGTGTGGTACAGGATCGAGGAGCCGTCCGGAGTGAATCGCGGATACAGCTCAGGCACGAGGCCGTGAGTGATCTGGCGGGCCTCCCCACCCTTCGCGGGGATCATCCAGACGTGCCACGATCCGTCTTCTTCGCCGAGCGAGAAGGCGATCGATCGCGCGTCGGGCGAGAACGTCGGAGCCCAGAGAAGTCCCGAGTGGCGCAGGAGCTCGAGGGTCCTGCCGCTGTCCAGATCCACGGCGATCAGGACCGAGCGCGAACGCTGGTTGATGAATGCCACCCGTCCTCCCCGTGAGACCGACGGAGCGTCGTCCGGACCGGCGCCGGTGGTCAGGCGCTCGAGCGCGCCGGCCCCACCCTCCCGGGCGCCGCCGTCTGTCCGCGCGATCCAGAGGTTTTCGGCCCCGCCGCGGTTGGACACGTGGATGACGCCCCGGCCGTCCGGAGTGAAAACCGGGTTCCTGCTGAACACCCCGGCCGGGTCCTCGACCAGCCGCCGCGGCGCCCCGCCCTCCGCCGGGACAAGCCAGACCTCCTCGGCCACGCCGCCGCGGCCGCGGCCGAACGCAATCTCCCTCCCGTCGGGCGACCAGGCGGGGTGACGCAGGAAAGGATGCTCCGCGTCCGAGCGGACCAGCTCCCGCTCGTCCGCGCCGTCGGCGCTCCCGACCGCAATCGTGACCCCTCCGCCGGGCCCCGGACGCACGAACGCCAGTCGTGACCCATCGGGTGACCATGCCGGCGAGGTGGCTCCGCGCACCGCCAGCGTCGCCGGACCTCCCAGGGTCGGGACCAGCCACACGTCGTCACCGCCTTTGGCCGAGCCGTCGCGCCGCGCGAACGCGATCCGGTCGCCGTCGGGCGAGAACGTGGGGGTCCTCTCGACCTGCGGGTCGTGCGTCAGGCGCAGGCGGGCGCCGCCTGCCGTTCGCATGACGAACAGGTCGGGGCTCCCGTCAGCCTCGGTGACCAACGCGATCATCGTTCCGTCGGAGGAGATCTCGGGATCGCTCGCCGCTCCGTCGGTCGCCAGCAGGAGTCGCAGTCGCGCCGCCGCCACCCGCACGCCATCGGCCGGCCGCTCCCGTGCCAGCCACCAGGCGAGGACCGAAGCGCCGAGGAGGACGAAGCCGCCGGCCACCGCCGCGGCCGTCCGCCGCTTTCGCGGCGCGGGGAGCGGGACCGCTCCCGGCGTCGACCATGAGGCCGACCCGGTCTCGAGCCGCGCCCTGAGATCCCGGAGGTCCGCTGCGAGGTCACGCGCGTCCCGATACCTCTCGGCCGGTTCCTTGGCGAGCGTCCGCAGCAGGATGCGGTCGAGCTCGGGCGGAAGGTCCGGCCGCAGCGCCGACGGGAGAGGCGGAGGGTCGCGGAGGATGGACGCCATGACCTCCCCGGTCGTCGTCCCGGCGAACGGCCGGCGTCCGGTCACCGCCTCGTACACCGTCGCCCCGAGCGCGAAGACGTCGGATTCCGGGAGCGCGGGGCGGCCCTGGACCTGCTCCGGGGCCATGTACGCGGGAGTGCCCGGGACCTCGCCGGGCCGGGTCAGCGTCGTCACCGACGATGGGAGGCCCGCGGCCTGGCGCGGCGCAGCGAGCGGATGCGCGCAGCCGAAGTCGAGGACTTTGGTGTGGCCGTCCGCTGCGAGCATGATGTTCTCCGGCTTGACGTCACGGTGGACGACGCCGCGGCGGTGTGCTGCCGCGAGCGCCTCGGCCGCCTGTTCGCCCAGGTGGAGCGCGCGGCGCAGGGACAGAGGACCTGCGGCCAGGATGGCCCTCAGGGAATGGCCCTCGACATACTCCATGGCCAGCATGAGCGCTCCCTCATGCTCGATCACCTCGTAGATGGTCGCGATGTGCGGGTGGGTGATCGCCGCGGCAAGCCGCGCCTCCCGCAGAAGCAGGGCGCGCCGCACAGGGTCGGACACCAACTCCGGTGGGAGGACCTTGAGCGCGATGGACCGGTGCAGAGACGTGTCGGTGGCGAGGTAGACCTCCCCCATTCCACCGGCTCCGAGGAGCCGCACGATGGCGTACCGGCCGAGCCGCTCGGGGATCATCTCTTCACGGAATCACACTGGCACGATCCCGGTTCATGGCATTCCGTTTTACGCCCGGTCGGCCGATCGGTCAAGCAGCCCGTGGGCTGATTCATCTCCAGCATGAGGCGCCGGGCCTGCGCCCGCCGGGCACCGGGTCCGGGCTCGCGGGCGGCCCCGGATCGCGGTGCGCACGCGGAAGGCGGAGCGTTCGGCCGCCGCTCGCCCTCCCCGCCGGGCTCGCTGAAAACCGCTCGCGCGCCGGCGGGGTCGAACACGACCCGGCGGGCGCAGGCCCGGCGCCTCGCACCAGGGATTTCTCCGCGACGCCAACCAGCCGCCCGTGGGAACGGAGACCTCGCAGGTGCGGGGCCCGGCCCGTTGGGTCCGCGGGGTCGTCGGCGACCGCGCCGGGAAACCCGCGGTTTTCAGCGGGCCGGCCCGGCGCCGCCGTGCGGAGGGCGAGCGCCGGCCGAACGCGCCGAGGATGTGATCATCGTGGGGATGCGGGGCCGATCCGCGAGCCCGGACGCAGAACCCCGCGGACCCAACGGGCCGGGCCCAGAAACCGGGGATGTCTCAGGCCCCTGGGACGCGTCTCCACCATGCCGGTGTCTCGTTGGGCCCCGCGCGCCATGGGATGCCCGTGAGGGTGATAGGATTCCTTTGACGGGCGCGCGAGGCTCTCTCGGAATCCGGGCCCTGACCGGAGGCTGCGGTGAACTCATCGAAGACCTGGAAGAGCGGCGAGCGGTGCCGCATCCCGGGCGCCTACAGGTGCCAGGCCTGCCATCTCGTGGGTCGCGAAACGACCAAGGAATGCGCCGAGGGCAGCGTCCTGCCGATGTGCGACGCCTGTCCGGAGAAGGACGCCACCTGGAGGCTCATCCGGGCGTCCGGCGCGGCCGCGGCCCGCTCGTAGTCGCGCCCGCCCCTCGACGTTCCGCCGCCTGCCGGGCCCTCGCCTCCTTGAAATCACTGAGACGCGCCGCCAGCGCGCTCTCCTGTCCGACCGGCCTCGGGTCGTAGTAGCGCCGGCCGCGCAGTCGTTCGGGAAGACACTCGAGATCGGCGGTCCCCTCCTTGGAATCGTGCGCGGAGCGGTACTCCCGGCCGTATCCGAGATCCCGCAGGAGCGGGGTCGGGGCGTTGCGCAGCGCCAGAGGCACGGGGTCGGTCATCCCACGGCGCAGGTCTTCCACGACACGCCCGTAGGCCTGGTAGACCGAGTCGCTCTTGGGCGCGGCGGCCAGGTAGATCGCCGCCTGGGCCAGGGCGAGAGCGCCCTCCGGCATGCCGAGCGATTCGTAGGCCTCGCGCGCCAGGAGCGCCAGTCGCAGGGCGCCCGGGTCGGCATTGCCGACGTCTTCGCTCGCGAAGCGGATCATCCGCCGCGCGACGTAGAGCGGGTCCTCGCCCGATTCCAGCATGCGCGCGAGCCAGTAAAGGGCGGCGTCGGCATCCCCGTTGCGCAGCGACTTGTGCAGCGCCGAGATCAGGTTGAAGTGCTCATCACCGGTCTTGTCATAGAGCAGCGCCGAGCGTTGCAGGGCGCGCTCGACGTCGCGGCGGGTCGCGGTGCGGGTCCGCTCCTCGGTGCCTTCCGCATCGCCCGGCCCGCGCCCGTCGGCCGACGCGATGAGCGCCAGGGTCTCGAGGGCATTGAGGGCCCGCCGGGCGTCGCCGGCGCTGCGCGCCGCGAGAAACCTCAGATCGGTTTCCTCGACCGCCAGCCCCTGTCGGGCAAGGCCGCGTGGATCGGCGAGTGCCCGGCGCAGCAGCCGGACGAGGTCGTCCTCGCCGAGAGGATTGAGCACGAAGACGGCGCATCTCGAGAGGAGCGCCGGGTTGACGGCGAACGAGGGGTTCTCCGTCGTGGCGCCGATGAGCACGATGGTTCCCTGCTCGACATAGGGGAGGAAGGCGTCCTGCTGCGCCCGGTTGAACCGGTGGATCTCGTCAATGAACAACAGGGTCCTGCGACCACCCGCGGCGGCGGAGCGATCGGCGGCGGCCATGATGTCCTTGATCTCCTTGATGCCCGACAGGACCGCGCTGAAGGAGATGAAGCGGACCCGGGTCCGATCCGCGATGAGACGGGCCAGCGTGGTCTTCCCCGAGCCGGGAGGCCCCCAGAGGATCATCGAGGCGACCTGGTCGCGCTCCACGGCGGTGCGGAGCGCGGCGCCGGTCCCGACCAGCTCGTCCTGGCCGCCGATCTCCTCGAAGGTGCGCGGGCGCATCCGCTCGGCAAGCGGCGCGGGAGGTCGATTCGAAGCCGGGAC
>Ga0247727_10009287_pt1 | contig 17892 bp, 25 predicted proteins | sample WisWelCaveWW1625_FD_202498 | JGI IMG/M metagenome (GOLD analysis project Ga0247727, IMG submission 202498) | Biofilm microbial communities from Wishing Well Cave, Virginia, United States - WW16-25 | ecosystem: Environmental > Aquatic > Deep subsurface > Groundwater > Cave microbial mat | place...
GATCTGCCGACCTGCGATCTGCCGACTTGCGATCTGCCAACTTGCAATCTGCCGACTTGCAATCTGCCGACCTGCGATCTGCCGACCTGCGATCTGCCGACCTGCGATCTGCCGACTTGCGATCTGCCGACTTGCGATCTGCCAACTTGCAATCTGCCGACTTGCAATCTGCCGACCTGCGATCTGCCGACCTGCGATCTGCCGACTTGCGATCTGCCGGGAACATCGCCATGTCGCCCGATACTAAGTTACAAACCGGTGAAACATGGGGCGAATATGTAAATGAAGTCGTCCCCGCCCTATTAACAGCAGGCGGCAAGCCATTAGAAGCAGCGGCCAACGAAAAGACGTGGGCATGTCATTCCTGGAAAAATTGTCCGATGGCAGAGGCGTTCGGCGTCCATGACATCAACGATGTTCCTACTTTATGGCGCTATCGGGCAGAGCAATTTGTCCAATTCTTTGATGCCGGATTAATTCCGTTACCGAATGGCAAGGAGGGGAAGCCATGAGAGATCGAGTGTTGATGAATATTTCGCAAGTTATAGACGATTCCACGGGATGCTACGAAGTCGGAGAATTGGACTTTGGCATCCTGCACACCTGTTACGAGTATCTTGAGGCCAAGCCGGGCAATCGCAAGAAGCTGGCTGAGTGGCTTAAGTTTCTAGGCTACAAGTGCGAAAGATCAGAGAGCCCATTTAAGATTTTATGACGCCTGAGATCAACCGCATCCACCATGGCGACGCTATTCCCGTGCCGGGAGCAGAAGCTGGAATTGGGACCGACGCCGTCGGCGATCCACTGGACGGAATCGGAATAGTTGATGCCGCCATTCAAGCACAGGGGGAGGGAAAGTGAGGCGAATACCAATGACATCACTGAGACAGGATTGGAGGACGCCCAAAGCGTTCTACCAAGCCCTAGACGCCGAGTTTCATTTCAATTTCGATCCCTGTCCCATGGGGTCTAAATTCGACGGATTAACATGCGATTGTGGTAGGGTCACTTATGTAAATCCCCCCTTCAAGGGCATTGAAAAATGGGTCAAGAAAGGATGGGAAGAAAACCAGAAAGGGAAAACCGTAGTGTTTTTAATTCCATCAAGGACTGATACCCGCTGGTGGCACGACTACTGCATGAAAGCCACGGAGATCCGCTTCATCAAGGGGAGGATTCACTACGACGACTCGAAAAATGCGGCCCCTTTCCCCAGTTGCGTAGTTATTTTTGGCGGCCCGCAATGATTAACGCCTGGATGAAGAAGCTGGCGGCGGGGCCGGGGTTTTTATTTTATGACCTACTATAACGAGTATGACAAAAAGACCGCATGTTTGGATCTTATTGTAAATTACTGGTTTGGAGCGATGGGCCTAGCCCTATGATCATGCTCAGGCTTTTCTGCGAGAACTGCGGAACGATCTCATATCGAACGCGCAAGAGGGAGTGCGGAAAGTGCATCGCAAGGGCTATGCTGAAATCCGGGCTGCGCTACTTGGTCACGGCAGTTGTCTTGGTTGTGCTCCAGGGTTGCGCGGTGACTCAGTGCCAACGCGCTTACGCTCAGTTGGAGCAGGCATACGACGGCGCGTTCAAGGCTTTTGGAGTCGCGTCTGATCGCAACGCCCACGCGCTTGTTGAGTGCGTAAAAATAAAACGTAAGCTGGAAAGATGCCAAGGCGGTAGGCCGATATGATTTTGTCCACTCTATGGATAAAAAATATAAATACCCGCCACTCCATCCAGAAGGGCAGATGTATCTTCTTATCGTGTACTATCAAGTTTTGGCCATGCACAGATCGCTCAGGAACAAAGGCGTATTCGATCAACTATGGGCTATGGCAGCGGGATTGACATGAGCCCCTTGCGGTAGTGTCTGAATTTGAATACTTGAGCTGTTAAGTATTGATTTTTTCCTAGTCTGGCTGACTAGGCAGCCTTTAAAACCAAGCACCCTGGTAGAAGCCATTCCTTCGCGAGGAACTTCCACCAGGGTGACCCTAGACCACAGCCCTAGGTAACTACATGGGTATTATAGCAGTTCCCACCCGCGTAGTTCAATCTGAAATTTTGAGACTGGCTGGGTTCTCTTTTTGATCCGCGCCACACACCGCACGGCCCAATGCGGACTGTATGCGGCCACGGTCGAAGTGTTGTGACCGAAGGAGTGATTGGCGTGAACAAAAAGAAAAACCTCGATGGTAAAGTCGAGGTATTCTGTAGGTACATTCGGAAAAACGGGAAGATACTCTATCCCCGCAATGGGAAGTTCTTCCACTTCTGGATGACACCAAAAAACTAGGCAACTAGTTCCCCGGTCAATCTCTTTATAACAGAAATCCAGACTTTCGTCAATAAATTAGGTCTTGACAATACTTGAGCTCTTAAAATGAAATTCAGACACTACCCCCTTGCGGAAACAATCTTCATCTGGTAGACTGTTAGCAGCGTTACCAAGTAGCCATTAAATTGGTGGGTCGATGGTTGGTAACGCCATTTTAAAGGCTTCGATTATGATAGGAACACCTTTTAAGAAGGGCAGTCCTGGTGGGCCTGGTCGTGGGAAGGGCTCGCGCAACGGGGCAACGGTTTGCAAACAATGGGCTGATTCCAAAGGCTTTGAATTCCTCAAGCGCGTGGCCGATGGCACCGAGCTCATTGAAGTCACCAGGCTTGACCGCAATGGTAAGGAACGAAAGTCCCAGACATCCCCGCCACTTTCTTTGCGAATCGAAGCAGCCCAATACCTCATTGACCGAGCTTACGGGAAGGCAACAGCGATGCACGAGGTTGATGTGAACGGCAAGATTACCCTTGGCGAAGCTATCTTGGGGATCCCGCCAGCTAACAAGCAGCCCGAGTGATCGAACAGATCCGTGCAAAGCTCAAGCAATGGCGCGATGATCCGGTTTCTTTTGTAGTTGAACAGTTCGGAGTTACCCCAGATCCGTGGCAAGCTGAAGTCTTGAGGGCTTTTCCGCATAAGCAGCGGATCGCCATGAAGGCTGCTAAGGGCTGCGGCAAGACTACCGTGCTGGCATGGTTGATCTGGAATTACCTCGCCACCAGGCCCTTCCCGAAAGTTGTTGCGACCTCGATTTCCGGGGATAACCTGGCCGATACACTCTGGCCTGAAATGGCCAGATGGCAGGATGTTTCTTTATTCTTAAAGACATCATTCACCTGGACAAAGACGCGCATCTTCTCCAATGACCACCCAGAAAATTGGTTTGCTTCAGCTCGCGCCTGGTCCCGGAGCGCAAATTCGCAGCAGCAAGCCGACACCCTGGCTGGTATCCATGCTGATTATGTGATGTTCGTTTTGGATGAGTCAGGCGGGATCCCGGATTCTGTCATGGCGGCAGCAGAGGCCGGCCTCACGACTGGCCCAGAAACTCGGCTTGTCCAGGCTGGCAATCCGACTCACCTTGAAGGGCCACTATACCGCGCCTGTACGGCAGAGCGTCATCTTTGGGAAGTGGTTGAGATCACTGGCGATCCAGACAATCCAAACAGGAGCCCACGCATATCAATTGAATGGGCCAGGGAGCAGATAGCCAGATGGGGTTCTGACAATCCGTGGGTGATGGTCAACGTCTTTGGCAAATTCCCTCCTGGGTCCATAAATTCTCTGATCGGGCCTGATGAGGTGCGCGAGGCTATGGCGCGGCATCTTCTATCCACAGCCTACGAATACTCACAGCGAAGGATTGGTATTGATGTGGCTAGGTTCGGAGATGATCGCACGATTATATTCCCACGGCAGGGACTTGCCGCTTTTAGGTCAGCTGAGATGCGTAATGCCACGGGGCCTGAGATCGCAGCTCGCGCAGCTCTGGCGCGGGAGCGATGGGAATGGGAGATGGCGATGGTGGATGATACTGGCGGCTACGGGGCGAGCGCGATTGACTCTATGGGGCTGGCTGGTTTGCCAGTGGTGCCAATTAACTTCAGCGGCAAGGCCATAGATCCTCGTTACTACAACATCCGGGCTGAGATGTGGTTCAACATGGCCAAATGGATCAGGGCAGGCGGCTCGCTGCCAAATGACCCGGAGCTGGTGCGCGAGCTGACCGCGCCGACCTACACTTTCCATAACGGCAAATTTTTACTTGAGGACAAGGACCAAATAAAAAAACGATTGACCTTCAGTCCAGACAAGGCCGATGCCCTGGCCTTGACCTTCGCAATCCCGGATGCACCAACCGACAGGCTCAGAGAAATGGCTGGCGTTATTTCCAACAGGCACCAATCGGAATGGGATCCACTCGAAGAGAAAAAGTAAAAAGATTGTGACAGCATTGACAAACCACTCACAGGACAGCCATAATCCAATGGATGTCGATACTCTTCTCTACTGAGCGACTCTCACCAGCATTATTCGCGGAGATGGTTCCGCTGATCACCAAGCATTTTTACGAGATATCGCATTTCAAGGATCGCAAAGTTGAGCCTGATTTCATCCATTACATCGCCGCCGACCAGGCCCGTGTTCTGAGGATTTACACGGCTCGTGAAGCTGGTAAGCTCATCGGCTATTCGGTGTTCATGGTCACGCTCCACCCACATTTTAAGAGCCTCACCCGAGCGCATGAGGAGCTGCTGTTTATCGACGAGAATGAACGAAAGGGTTTGACCGGGGTTGCGTTTATTGCATATTGCGATAAGCAATTAATCGAGGGCGGGGTTCAAATGATCTACCGCGCCGTGACCGGACATTTGGATTTCAGCCCTCTTCTGATTCGGCAGGGATATGAATTGTGTGATCAAGTCTACGCCAGGAGGATACAATAATGGGAGTCCCCGCAGCGATTCTTATTTCCACGGCCTTGGCCGCTGGAGCTCAAGGTGTCTCGGCCAATCAAGCAGCGAAGAAGGCAGAGGGGGCCGCCAATGAGCAGAAGGAGCAGCAGAAGAAGCTCCAGGCTGACCTTGCTGCCCAACAAGCATCCCAGGAGACTTCTATGGCAGCTGACAAGGCCCGCAGAGATGCCAGACGGCGGCAGCTCGCGCTGGCCGCTGGTGGAACTGGTAGGCAGGACACGATTCTTACGCAGAGCCTTGGGATCATCGGTGCGCCTGGGGCTGCTGGCAAGACGCTCCTCGGTACTTAAGTGGAGATAATTTCTACAGATCAAGAGACCCATCGGAGCAGGCTTGAGAGCCTACGGGTTCAAATGGAGGCCGAGCGTTCCACCTTCATTGCTCACTGGCGCGATCTCTCTGATTTCATTCTCCCAAGACGCACGAGATTCTTCCTGGCCGATGTCAACAAGGGTGATCGCAGGTCCCAGAAAATAATCGACTCTGCGGCGACCATCGCGGCCAGGACACTTCGTGCCGGGATGATGGGCGGCATCACTTCACCAGCAAGGCCGTGGTTCAGGCTCACGACACCTGATCCTGATTTGTCTGAAGTCTCGGCAGTCAAGAGATGGCTGGACGCAGTTACAAGCCGGATGAGGACCGTGTTTCTGAAATCAAATTTATACAATGCCCTGCCCATTGTCTACGGCGACCTTGGAGTTTTCGGGACATCTGCCATGTTCGTAGAGGAAGATCTCGAAGATGTGTTCCGCTGTTATGTCATGCCCCTCGGGAGCTATTCAGTCGCAAATGATTCAAAGCTCAGGGTGCGCGTATTCTTCAGGGAATTCCGCATGACTGTTCGCCAGATAGTTGAGAAGTTCGGCATGGATGAAACAACCCAGAAGATCGATTGGGAAAACATCTCGACTCATGTGAAGAGTCTCTGGGAGCAGGGGCTGAAAGAGGCATGGATCGATATCGCTCATGTTGTCATGCCGAACTCAGATTACGACCCAGGCAAGCTCTCGGCTAAATTCAAACGCTTTTACTCTGGTTACTATGAGCGCGGCGGTTCGAGCGCACAGCAATCGAATTACATGGCCGATGAGCAGCATAAGATGCTGCGCGAGTCGGGATTTGATTTATTCCCGGTCCTGGCCCCCAGGTGGGAGGTCAGCGGCGAGGACGTTTACGGGACCTCCTGCCCTGGAATGGAAGTTCTGGGTGACATCAGGCAGCTACAGCTTGGCGAGAAGCGCGGAGCTCAGGCCATAGAGAAGATGGTCAACCCTCCGATGGTTGGCCCAAATGCCCTCAGAACCGTCAGGACATCCATCCTTGCCGGGGATATCACTTATAGCGATGAGCGAGATGGGCAGAAAGGCTTCCGGCCAGTCCATGAGGTTAATCTCAGAATCCTGGAGCATGAACAGAAGCAGGATCAGGTGCGGATCAGGATTCGGCGTGGCTTCTTTGAGGATCTCTTTTTGATGCTCGCATCCAGTGACCGCAGGCAGATCACGGCTCGTGAGGTGGAGGAACGGCATGAGGAAAAACTGCTGGCACTTGGTCCGGTCCTCGAACAACTCAACCAGGATCTGCTGGATCCGCTTATCGACCTCGCCTTTGAGTTCATGCGTAAGCAGGGATTGCTGCCGGAGCCGCCGCAGGAGCTGGAGGGCGTGGTTCTCCGGGTTGAGTATGTGTCTATCATGGCTCAGGCTCAGAAGCTCATTGGCGTTTCTGGACTTGAGAGATTCGCTGGCTTCATCGGCAACATGGCTGTTCAAACTGGCAATCCGGCTCTTCTGGATAAGGTAGACACCGATCAGCTCATTGATGTCTATGCCGATACTCTGAGCATCCCATCCGAGGTTGTCAGATCAGATGAGGATGTGGCCGCAATGCGGTTGCAGCGGGACCAGGCGGCCCAGGCACAGGCAACGGCGGCAACGGCTTTGGATGCGGCCAGCGCGGCTCAGAAGCTCGCTAGTGCCGATCTGGAGAAGGACAGCGCACTCAAGCGACTCATGGATCAGTCCAATGCCGGGAATATCGCTCCGGGGGTGTAATGTCCGTAATCAGCCCTACATTTGAGGAAATAATGACTCGCGGTGATCATGGACACATGGTGACTTGGGGGCCATTCGGGGCAGGTGATGTCGGGGAAGCGATATCAATGATCGGCTCGGCTCGGCGCACCATCCAGGTCGTTGGCACATTTGCGATGGGCTCGAAGCTGGCAATCGAGGGGTCCAATGATGAATCGAATTACTCAACTTTGACGGATCAGCACGGGAACAAATTGAACTTCAGCGGCTCTGGGATTTCAAGTGTGTCGGAGCTTACCCTTTTCATCCGACCTCGGGCTACAGCAGGGAATCCAGCGGCCACCGTAAAGATGCTTATGCGTAAGACGGAGGCGAGATGAAGACCATCGCCTTGTTGCTCTTGGCTTCCGTGGCTCATGCCGATGTTCCGTGGCTCGAATCTCAAGCCTACGGCACCACGGCTGTCGAAGTAAAGGCAGGGACTATCGACATTGGAAGTATTCCGTTGCCGCCAAATGCTGCTACAGAATCAACCCTGGCGAGCCGCGCCAGTGAAGCTACCGCGATAGCCATATCCACAACTCTTACTTCAATAAATAAGGGTATCGTGGTGAGCACGTTAAACAGCACATCAGTCGCTCTGGGAGCTGGCGGCGTATTTACGGGGACACCCGAGCTGGTTACTGATTACCAGGAGATTACGCTGAATCTATTCGGTTTGCCAGCAACTGCGACAGCGACAATTGTTTTCGAGTTCAGCCCCAATGGAACTAATTGGGATGTCTCGATACCGTTTCAACTCTCAGGTCCAGGAACTTTCATTCCGTTATCTCTGCGGAATGTTCTGCCGTATTATCGAGTCAGATACAATAATGGACCCACGCCGCTGACGGCCCTTAGGCTTACTTCTGTTTTGCACAAAACAGGAGCCAAGCATTTAACAAGATTCCTGAACCAGAGCATCGCGGAAACGGAGCCCGTCGAAAATGTCCGGGCCTTTATCGGCGGGAAGGCACCGAATGGTGATTTCGTAAACCTGCCAGCAAGCGGGCATCACCTCATTAATAGTTCCACGGTGCCGCTGATTGGCGGCGGTTCTTTTATAGGACAATATCTCGACATCTCCCAATACTCCGGGGCCACGGTGTCCATTCAGGCAGATGCCAGCGGGACCTTATTCGTGGATCATTCAATCGACGGGATTACTGCCAATACGATCAAGCCTTTTCATGTCAGCAGCGGGACAACATTTTTCGTAGGAATTATCCCGTTGGCTAAATTCATTCGCATCAGATATGTAAATAATGGAGTCGCGCAGACGATGTTCCAGATGTCAACCATCGCCAAGATTTACTCGATTAACCCTCTCTTCGAGCCGCTTAATTCTCTGCTTGACGACGGGAGCGTGGCGCAGCTCGTGAAGGCGGTTATCGCCGGGAAGGACGTAACTGATGGGTTCTATCGGGCAGTTGGCTTGGAGGGTGATCGTTTGCGCGTGGTGTCACCTCCTCCGGCTGCGCCACCTGGGACATCGCTATCGAGCGCATCAATAGATGGGACTCAGACTGGTGCCACAGATTTTGTTTTTGTAATCCCGTCCGGTTCAACAATGACGCTCCAACAATTGACCGGGGGAGCCGCAAATAGTGTGTCCGGTGGCAAGGTTGAATTATTTTTTGATCCGGCTGGCACGGGGATCGGGATGTCCACAATAGAAAAGATATTCTGCAATGGAATAACAATCGCCATAGTTCTTGGCGATGAGTTCGTGGGCAATGGTACAAGAGCCATCAGGATGCGAAGAACCAATTTAAGCGGCGGTGCTCTTGATATGTTCGCCAGATGGCGAGGATATGTGACACCGTGAACATAACTCAATCAACGTGGGCCAATTACCGAGAGCTTTTGGTGCTGAAGAATCCCAATTGGCAGCACGAGGAACACGCTGACGAATACTTTTTATTTTTTGAGGACGGCGCGGCTGTTTATGATTACACGCTCAAGAAATCTGATCCTCCCGGAGTTGACCAAATAGAATGGGAGACAGTCTACCAGCCTCAGTCTAATTTCGCCATTGGGTCCAGGCAGTACGCTTTTGCTTCTGGTGATTTCGACTTCGCGGGGGATGCTGTCTTCAATACCTGTGCGCCTGGCTCGACGAAGGATATTGATTACGTCCTGGCCGAGGACCTTTATATAAACGGCGGCACGATCATGCTAGATGGCTCTGTTATTGGCGATTGGGTGAATGTAGACGTAATACATCCGGTGCTTGGCGTGGTGAAAACATTCATAAAAAAGAGATATGTCCCGGCTGCGCCAGTTGGCATTTCAACGCCTATGATGTCGGTCAATACTGCTTACGCCGCTAAGATCCAGGCTGGATTAACCGTGAGGCTCACTTATCACAGCACGGGGATTGTCCCGGTAAAGATCGGAGTGAATTACGATTTACACAGAGCTATATGACCCAGATTGATTTCAAGACAAGATGGAAGACGGCATGGGTGATAGGCGCGGCTACCGTTATTTTGGTGGCCTGGGATGTTTACGCCTGTTTCTTCACTCCTGGCCGTGGCGATACCATCAGTGAAGTTGTCCTCGGGCTGGTTCAGAAGCGGCCAGTTATAGCCTTTTTGTTTGGTGTGGCTGGTGGGCATTTATTTTGGCCACAGATTGAAAGGGGTAAATAATAATGCTATTGTCCACCAAGAGATCAGAATGACAATGAACGCAGCTGACCCGAAGCAGGTTGAGCGAGCTCGGCTAAAGGAATCATTCAATGACCGTAATCTATTCTCTGATTTCCGCGATGTCCTCGATCTCCCTGCTGGCCGAAGGATCCTTTGGTGGGTCCTTGATGTGGCCGGGGTTTATCGCTCCAGCTTCACCGGGAACAGCACCACATTTTTCAATGAAGGCAGGCGTGATATAGGGCTCATGCTTCTCGCCAAGATATCTGAAGCCAAGCCAGAAGCGATTTTGCAGATGATGCAAGAATCTAAAATGAGAGAGGAATCAAATGACGATAGCAACTCCTGAAGCTGGCAAGACTACCACCGAACCAGCGGCAGCGACGACTGATCCAAAGGCAGCAGCGGCTTCAACCGTTACTGAGCCTTTGGTGACGCAAGCCGCCGTAGCCGACCCGAAGAAGGACACCACAGGCGATGGTAAGCCCGAAGTCAAGTTCGAGCTGAAGTTGCCCGAGGGATCGCATCTCGCAGCCGATGCCGTGGAGAGAGCAGTTGCCCGCGCCAAGGAACTGAAGCTCACTCCAGAAGAGGCACAGGCTGATCTCCAACATGAGAGCGATTTGGTTAAGACCTTCGTTGAGGGCGAGAAAGTGAAAGTGTCTAAGCAAGTGACGGCGTGGATAGACGAATCGAAGAAAGATGCGGAGATTGGCGGCGATAGGTTCCTAGCGAACGCCGAGATCTCAAAGCGCGTAGTTCAGCGATTCGGCACCGAGCAGTTCAAGAAGGCATTGAACGAATCAGGGTTGGGCAACCATCCTGAGTTAATTCGGGTATTCACGCGCATCGGGAAGGCCATGACTGAAGACCAGCTGGTGCTCCCATCGGGAAATCCGATGGCACCACGATCTCCAGCAGAGGTCCTCTACGGTGATGCCAGCAACAAGGAGAAATAACCATGTCAGGAAATGTCCTCACCCTCGCGGATTGGGCCAAACGGCTCGATCCGATGGGCAAAGTACCCACAATCGTCGAGCTGCTCGCCCAGAGCAATCCCATCCTCGACGATATCGCCTATCAGGAGGGCAACCTCCCGACGGGCCATCGTTGCACGATCCGCACTGGCTTGCCGGATGTCTTCTGGCGGCTGTTGAACCAAGGCACTCAGCCTTCCAAGTCCGAGACCGCGCAGGTTGACGAAAACTGCGGGATGCTTGAGGCTTGGTCGGAAGTGGACAAAGAGCTCGCCGAGCTGAACGGAAACACGGCAGCTTTTCGCTTGTCCGAGGCCAAAGCCTTCATCGAAGCGATGGGGCAAGAGTTCGCGTCCACGTTGTTCTATGGAAACGCTGGACTGAACCCCGAAGAGTTCAACGGCTTGTCCGTGCGCTACTCTTCTCTCTCCGCTGCCAACGCGCAGAACATCCTCTCTGGTGGGGGTGTCGGAGCCGACAACAGCTCCGTGTGGTTGGTGGTCTGGGGCGAGCAATCAGCCTACGGCATCTTCCCCAAGGGGAGCAAGGCCGGATTGGAGCACCTGGACCTGGGACTTCAAACCATCGAGACCACGGCTGGAATCGCCGGAAACCGGATGCTCGGCTACCGGGACCGCTTCCAGATGAAGGGCGGGCTCGTGCTGAAGGACTGGCGGCAGACCGTCAGAATCGCAAACATCGACATCTCCAACCTCGTTGCCAAGACTTCAGCGGCTGACTTGGTGGAGTTGATGATCAAGGCGATTCACCGAATCCAGAACCTAAAGTCCGGCAGAGCCGTGTTCTACATGAACCGGAGCTGCTTCCAGATGCTGGACATCCAACGCCGCGATGATGTGATCGCTGGCGGTGGCTTGGCCTACGCGATGGTCGATGGGGTCGCCACGCCGATGTTCCGTGGTATCCCGATCCGAACCGTCGATGCGCTCGTCGAAACCGAAGCGGTGGTTGCCTAATCCAGGCAAGGAGATAAGACATGATTCTCGATAAGGAACTTCAGTTCTCGGATGCCCAAGCCTTCGCGGCTTCGGGCAATTCGAGTGTCGTAAGCCTGGGGGCAGCCAGCAAGCTGTTCGCGGGAGAGCCGATGGTCGTGGTCATCAATGTCGTAGTCGCTGCCGATGCTGGCAGCGGCGATGAGACCTACGCCTTCGCGCTCCAGACGGACGATGCGGTGGGATTCCCTTCCGCGACGGAGTTGGCTTCTCGGTCGATCAGCCGCACGATCCTGACCGCAGGTAGCCAGCACACCATCGCGGTTCCGGTGGAGTTGAGCTCCGAGGGGTTCTTGCGCCTCGCTCTCACCCTTGGTGGAACGACTCCATCCATCACGATTGACGCGCACTTGGTGCCGCAGTCCTTCGTGGATAAGTACACCACTTATCCCGATAACAGCACCATCAGTTAAGGACGACGCGCCGGGGAGGGGCGGCTTGACCGCCTCTCCCTGGCAGTCCTGCTCATTAACCAAATATAGCGGGGGAGAACAATGAAAGTAAAAGCGATTCGGATGGGATTCTACGGAAAGAAGCGGCAATATGAAGGTGATATTTTTGAGATCGAAGAGAAGCATTTCTCTAAAAAGTGGATGGATAAGAATATCTCCGGGCCAGAAGCGGCACCTGTCAAGGCTTCCAAGACCTCTGACAAGGACAAAGCAGTAATTTAACGGGAGGATTCAATGAAACAGTCCAGCGTAAAGTTGCTAGATGCAGTTCTTGTCCCTGTAACCGGGGAGTCGCACGCTCCGGTTGATGCCAAGCGCACTTTCCAGGCCACAGGCTTCACGACTGCTGGAGCTGGATCTGTAACCATCGTCATCGAGGCTTCAAATGACAATGTTAATTTCCTCACGCTCGCAACCATTACCCTGGTTCTCGGGGTTGCCGTCACAACTGATGGCACGGCCAGCGATGCGGCTTGGCGGTATGTTCGCGCCAGAGTCACGGCGATTAGCGGAACGGGAGCACAGACTACGGTTTGGCTAGGAGCCTAAGATGAAAAGCGCGATCCTGTTGTTCATGTTGTTCATTGCCGCATCTGCACGGGCAGAAGTTGTGGTTGTCCCTGGGAAGATATCTCCAGCTCTTGGAGCTGTCCCTAATGATAGTTTGGATAGTTCATCCATCACGAAGCAGGGCAACGTCTTCAATGGCGTGAGCCAAATTGTGAAAACGGACGGCACTGGAAAATTGCCAGCTATTGACGGCTCGCAACTGACTAATCTTCCAAGCGGCGGCTCTACTGCGAGTAACTCCTCTGGGACTTATACCCCAACCCTAACGCCAGGAAACAATGTAGAGTTTCTCACAATGACAGGTCCTGCTAATTGGGCTCGGGCAGACGATATAGTTACAGTGTGGGGCATCCTGGATCTTGATACTCTGGTAGTAGCCCCTGGGGCCACAGCTTTCAATATGTCTCTGCCATTCGCTTCCGACATACAAGCAGGCAGACAGTTGGCCGGGAGCGCAGTCAACACGATCTCCGACAGCCTTTTTACATTCGGAGATGCCGCCGCCGATGAAGCTGTGTTTTACGGGGAACCTGTTACAGCCGCACCGTTTACTTATTCGTTCACCTTTATCTATACCAGTATCGAATGATGATGTCCAATGGAGGCTTCAAAAAATGAATAGGATGACCAAATTGTTAGCGTTGGCAGTCTTCGCGGTGGGTTTCGGATGGTTCTCAAGTCTCGTCAGCGGGCAGCCCGTTCCACCAGTTCCACCAGTTCCACCAGTTCCACCTGTCCTCCCTGTTCTACCAAGCACAGGGACGCGATTGAATGTCAACGAAGCTAGGGCCGCTGCTCTATCTACAGGCGCAGGATTACCAGTGTGTTTCGCCGGGGCTTTTCAAACGCTCCCGACAACGGGCTATATGGAGGGCTGTTTCGCCTACCAGCACTCGAATCATAAGGCGTATGTCTCTGTCGAACTCGTGACGAGATCGGCATCATGGCAAGCATTGCATTAACCAGTCCAGGATAATTCAAGGAGAAACAATGTCAATTCTTAAAAGCATGAGATTGCCGCCAGAGGGAACCCTTCTTGGTGGGCCGCAAGCAGTTCAATCGCGTCCTGATTTCCCATACGGTCTGAGCATCAATCTTGATGAGGACTCGATAAAGCTCTTGAACATCGGGGAGCTGCCTGAAGTCGGAGAGGTTCTCGAACTCCACGCCAGGGTTGTTGTCAAATCTGTCAGCTCCGATCAAGTGGAGGGCCAGGGAATTAATCGCCGCGCTTCCCTCCAGATTACCGATATGGCACTCGAAGGGATGAAGGAAGGCAAGAGTGCTGCCGAGATCGTATACACGGAGGATAATTAATGAAAAAGAAGAAAAAGCCGTCCAAACCGGGATATTAAGGGGAAATAAATCATGGCTACCAAGACTGAGATTGCGAACCTGGCGTTGTCTCATCTCGGCATTGGTAAGGAAATAGCCGACCTCGATACCGAGAAGAGCCAGGAAGCGGTGACGATGCGTCGGTTTTATGAGACCTGTCGTGATGCCACGCTGCGAGATTTTGCATGGCCTTTTACTACCAAGTTTGCGACTCTCGCCTTGGTGGCCGATCCTCCCACAGAGACAGAGGAGTGGGACTTTTCATATCGTTACCCAACTGATTGCCTGATGATTCGCAGGGTCCAGACGGATATCAGGGTGGACACGCACCAATCCAGAATTGTGTTTAAGCTCGGGAGAGATGACGCTGGTGAGCTCGTCTACACCGATGAAGCGGAGGCGAAGATTGAATACACTTTCCGCGAAGAGGATCCTCAGAGGTTCCCCCCTGATTTCATTCTCGCATTGTCTTTCAGGATGGCGGTCTACGCTGCCCCCCGGCTCACTGGTGGAGATCCATTCAAGATGGGTGATCGGGCTGCTCGGCTTTACATGAACGAGATTTCAATGGCTCAATCTTCAGCTTCAAATGAATCCGTGCCTGACCAATTGCCGGATGCCGAAACCATCAGGGCCAGAGAGGGCGAATTCCTGCCTCCAGGCAGGGGAAATGGAACGCCGTTTATCTAAATGGCCACTACAATCCAGAGAACATTTTCCGGGGGTGAGATTGCCCCTTCGGTCTATGGGCGCGTCGATCAATCGAAATACGCCGGGGGTTTGCGGATTTGCAGAAACTTTATGGTCATGCGCCACGGCGGGGTGGCCACGCGCCCAGGCACTAAATTTATCGGGGAGACTAAAGACTCAACCCGTGTTTCACGACTGATACCGTTCGTCTTTAACGCAGCTCAGACCTACGCTCTGGAGTTCGGGCATCTCTATATGAGGGTCCATAAGGCAGGAGCTCAGGTGCTTGAGGCGTTCAAAACGATCACGGCTGTCACGCAGGCAAATCCAGCCAAGGTAACGACATCTGCCGCACACGGTTACGTTACCGGGGATGAGGTTGTCATCAGCGAGATCGTTGGAATGACAGAGCTTAATGGACGCAATTTCACCATTGTTTTCGTGAGCGCGACTGAGTTCACTCTGAAATATTTGGATGGTACGGCTGTGGACAGCACGGGCTTCGCGGCCTACATCTCTGGCGGGATTGTGCGGAGAGTATTCACTTTGGTCACGCCATATATTGATACCGATCTTTTTGCCCTCGAATATGTCCAATCTGCCGATGTGATTACAATAGTCCATCCGAGCTATGCTCCAAGGGACTTATCACGCTTGAGCGATACGAGCTGGACGCTGGCTGTAATTTCATTCGAGCCGAGCGTTTCCAGGCCAAACGGTGGGACTGCTGTTGCTGGAGCTGCCGGAGCCAACAGCTTCCGCTACCGCGCCACCGCGCTCGATGCAGAAACCAAGGAAGAGTCGCTCCCTGGTCGCGGGGCAACAACGGCGATCACCGCCGCCACCAATACGAATCCTGTTGTTATTACAGCCGTGGCCCACGGGTATTCAACTGGCGATGAGGTTTTCATTGAGGGCATGGCCGGGATGACGGAGCTCAATGGCCGGACCTTCATAATTACTTTTCTTACGGTCAATACTTTTAGCTTGGATGGCGAGGACGGGACCACCTACGGCGTTTACACGGCTGGCGGGACGGTTGCCAGAACATATATTCGCCTCGATGCAGCAGCCACGCCGACACCTGCCGCGCCTCATATTATAACGATTCCACTGCTCGCTGGCATTACCGAGTACAATATTTATAAAGCTGTAAACGGCATCTACGGTTTCCTCGGTGTCTCGGGGGATGGCAGCTTCAGAGATATCGGTCTTGACCCGGACACGCTTGATACTCCACCTTCAGAGAGGGAAGTATTTGGCGAGGCAGATGAGTTCCCCTCTACGGTTACATATTTTCAGCAGCGGAGATTGTTCGCCAACACGAACAACGACCCGGAAACGGTCTTTGCCTCGAAGACGGGCAGCTTCAAAAATTTCCTTTCGAGCAAACCGCTTCAGGATGATGATGCTGTCACCTTCGAGCTGGCCGGGAGACAGGTCAACGCCGTCAGGCACATGATCGACCTTGGTGGCCTCGTGAGCTTCACCACAGGCGGTGAGTGGGCGATCAAGGGCAACGCTGCGGGGATACTCGTGCCGGGGGAAGTCAATCCACAGCAGATATCCTACAACGGATCAGGCACAGTTCCTCCAATAATTGTAGGAAATACGGCACTCTATATTCAGGGGCGCGGTGCTATCGTGCGAGATTTGGGCTTCGATTATCAGGTTGACAATTATAAAGGGAATGACCTAACGATATTCGCTGCCCATCTTTTTGAGGGGTTTACAATCAGTGACTGGACGTATCAGCAGATACCGCACTCCGTTGTCTGGGTTGTTCGTAGCGATGGGACATTGCTTGGTCTCACTTATGTCAGGGAGCATCAAGTCTGGGGCTGGCATAGGCACGATTTTGATGGGACTGTCGAATCAGTGACGGCGATTCCAGAGGGCACAGAAGATTCTCTCTATCTTATTATCAAGAGAAGCGTTGATGGCCGCGATGTTCGATATGTGGAGAGATTGTCGACTCGGGCAGTTGATGATATCCGGGATTTCATTGGGATGGATGCGGCCCTGAGTTTTGATGGCAGGAACTCGAACACTGGCCACACAATGACGTTGACGGGTGGGGTTGATTGGAGCAATGATGAGGTTTTGACATTGACCAGCAGCGCGGCATTTTTCTCGGCATCAGATGTCGGAAACGAGATCCGGCTTACTGCGGCAGATGGCTCTCAGGTTCGCCTCGTGATTGAAGTCTTTACAAGCCCGACGGTTGTATCTGTGCGGCCTCATCAGATTGTGCCTGTTGATCTTCGTTCAGTGGCGACAGCTATATGGGACAGGGCAGTAGACGACATCGGAGGTCTCTGGCATCTCGAAGATAAAAGCCTGTCCATCCTTGGTGATGGGTTCGTGGTGGCCAATCCAAACAATGATGCTTATGTTGAGAGAACTGTGACCGACGGGGCCGTGACTTTGGATAAGCCGTATGCCGTTATCCATGCCGGACTCCCGGTGACAGCCGATCTTTACACTCTGGATATTGACTCACCTTCTGGCGAGACAGTTGTGGATAAGAAAAAGTTCACCTCGAAGTTGACAATTTTCGTTGAAAAATCTCGCGGCATATTTGCCGGAACTACGCCGCCAGATGCCGATGATTCTCTCGACGGTCTCTTTGAGTTGAAGATTCGCAATGAAGAAGGATATGATGATCCTGTGGCATTGGCTACTGGAGTCGTTGACTTGATCTTGGAGCCGAGCTGGAACCAGCACGGGAGAGTCTTTATTCGTCAGACTGATCCGATTCCATTGTCCGTGCTCGCGGTAGCTCCAGCCGGACTCGTGCCATTTAGGGGAGGATAACATGGGTATTCCAGCAGCTATTGTAGGTGGTCAGGCCATCCTCGGGGCTGGCTCGGCATATTCTTCTGTGAGAGCTCAGAAGATGGAATCTGACTATAAGCGCAGTCAGCTCGATCTCAATAGGCAGATGGCAGACATTTCAGCAAAGGACGCAATTGACAGGGGCGAGCGTGAGGCCCTGGCCCTGCGCGGTAGAACGAAGAGGCTGATTGGATCCCAACGTGCGGCCCTCGCGGCTCAGGGAATCAATATTGAGAGTGGATCAGCTGCTGAAGTTCAGGCAGACACAGCCGCCTTGGGTGCGGTTGATGAGCTGACGATTCGCAATAATGCCTACCGCGAAGCCTTTGGATACAAAGCCCAGGCCATAAGCTATGGCGGCCAGGGTGCTTTCACCGGGATCGCATCTAATTTCGCTCAAAGATCCACGATATTGACGGCTGGTGCACAATTCGGTTCAGAGGCTCTTGGAACATATTCCA
>Ga0247727_10009288_pt1 | contig 17888 bp, 13 predicted proteins | sample WisWelCaveWW1625_FD_202498 | JGI IMG/M metagenome (GOLD analysis project Ga0247727, IMG submission 202498) | Biofilm microbial communities from Wishing Well Cave, Virginia, United States - WW16-25 | ecosystem: Environmental > Aquatic > Deep subsurface > Groundwater > Cave microbial mat | place...
ACCGTGAACTCGTCGGTTAACTCATCGCGCGTCGCCTCATCCAGATCGTCTTCGTCAACCTCATCGTCAGTTACCCGTTGCCGCAACAGATCCAGAAAGCGGGCCCGCTGGGCCGGTGGGAGCGACTCAAGTTCGTCGAGCAACTTATCCTGGCGCGTCAGGCGGCGCTTGAGCGACTCGCAAATGGCGTGGGTAGAACTCGCCAAACGACGTTGCAATACCGTGCGGGCTAAGGCGACGCTGGCCTTGCGCCGCCCGCTGGCCTGTGGCAGATAGGCATTGATGTAGGCCGTGATTGATTTGTAGAGAGCGTACTCGTCGGCGTTCAAATGAAAGGCGACGGTCTCAGCATGGCGGTCGGGGAACAGCCGCCGCCCGTTAACGTCGCGCAAGTCTTCTTTCAAACGGCGCAACGCCCACGGGCAATCTCGGCCCAGGCTCAAAATTTGCCGCCGGATCTGCCCGGCATCATCCTGTAATCGGTGCGGTTCGGGGAACAGATCGGGATCGATCAAGCGCAGAAAGTGGCCGAAGCGATCATCGTCGCCGTGATGCGGGGTGGCCGTCAACAGCAGAACGTGATCGGCTTGCTCGCTTAGCTTTTCGGCGAATTGGTAGCGTTTGGTCTTTTCGGCCTCGTCAGCGCGATCTGTGCGCTGGCGGGTGTAGGCCGAGCACTTGTGGGCCTCGTCAATGACCACCAGATCCCAATGCTGTTGCCACACTCGCTCTCGGACTTGATCCTGTTTGGCATAATCCATCGAAGTAATGACTTGCCGCTCGCGTTGCCACAAGTCAATCAACTGCGAGGCGTCATTGGCCGCGCCGATGATGTGAAACGTTTCGCCGAAATATTTCAGCATTTCATCCTGCCACTGAAGTGTGAGCGAGGCCGGGACAACAATCAGAATGCGCTCAATAGCCTGTCGCAGTTTCATCTCTTTGATCAGCAAGCCAGCCATAATCGTCTTCCCCGCGCCAGGATCATCGGCCAGCAGGAAGCGCAGGCGGGGCTGGGGCAGCATCTTTTGATACACTGCTTCAATTTGATGGGGGAGGGTGCGAATGCCAGAGAGACTGACGGCAAATTGATGATCGTAGGCGTAGGCCAAACGAATGCGGGCGGATTCGATGAGCAACGCCAGTTGATTGGGGTCGACCGGGCGGGAAGCGGTTGCGAGTTGGGCGGTAGTTTCCTGTAGCAAGGCGTCAAATTCGATGGGCGCGAGAACCGTTTCGTCCAACGTGCCATCGGCCAGCCGAACGCGCACCTCCCACCCCTGACCTAGGGCGCGAACGGCCTCAATCGTCACCGGCCCATCAAAGTGGCCGGGCAAACGGACGCGCTTTCCTTGCAAAGCTTCGAGGCGAGATTGCTCTATCGTCATGTTTCGTCTGTCCAGGTGACTCTACATTTTGGAGGAGAAGTATAACCTCAATCAATTTCAGCTTGGGAAGCTACTTTTGTGTTGGAGGGTCAAGCGGCGTCGAATAGGAAGGGCTTTTGTGAACATGCACTATCTTCCAGCCGTCAGTAAACTTGATCAACACCCGGCTCTCGTTGTACGAGCGCACCCGCACGCCCGCCGATGTGCCTTGCGAGAGCAACATCGTGTAACTGAAAATGACCGTGTCGCCATACTGTTGCCCGCGCAAATTGGCAAGGTCGTAACGGGTGCGCGGCTTCTCACCGCCGGCCCCTGCCGACGGATCAAGCGCCTGGCCGGTCGTGTCGGGCCGGGCCGCCTCGGTCATCATGAAATCGTGGAAAGGGATGCCGTCAATTCGGTGCGGGGTGACGAACCACTCATAGAGAGTCAGGTCTTCGGTCGTCGTCGCATGATAGGTTTCGAGATCGGAATCAAAGATGGATTGCAAGTGGCGGTGAAGGGCGGCGAGGGCGTCAGGGTCGGCGGTCATGTGATCATCTCCTGTTCAAGTTCCGTTTCAGGTGTGTGCCACATTTTACCCCTTTCGTTTATGATAGGCGCAAAGTACCGTAACTTCGGAACGGGCGCTACGGTTTAGAAGTAAACGTCAAGTGAAAGGATTACTTTTTATGAAGAAAATAAACTGGACATACTTTTTACTGGGCGCGGTGCTGTTTGTGGCCCTGGTCTCGGCCATGCCCGCTCTGGCGAGCAACGACGCGGCGCTGATCACGCCTACGCCCAGCGACACGCCAACGGCAACCGCTACAGCCACCCCAACCGGGACGGCTACCCCCACCAGCACTGCTACTGCGACTGCCACCGTCACTGCGACTCCCAACGCTGCTCTCATCTCCAAACAGCACAAGGTCGCCTTGCGCCTGGCCGAGAAGTACGGCGTGACTTACGAAGAGATCATGAGTTGGAAAGAGGCCGGGTACGGCTTCGGCGAGATCGGCATCGCCTACGGCCTGGCCGCCAAACTCAAGGATCAAGGCGTCACCGTCGAAGATATTTTCGACCAGCGCGCCGATGGCAAAGGCTGGGGCGTGCTTGCCAAATCGTATGGCGTTGACTTGAGAGACATCGGCGGGGCAGGCAAAGGGAAGAAGCAGAATAAAGAGGCTGCCGCGCCTACCAGCACAACCGTAAGCAGTGCCGCGGGCGCCGGCGGCCCAACCAGTGACGCTGGTGGAACCAAACCTGGGAACGACGGGAACGGGAATGGAAATAATGGAAATGGCGGCGGCAACGGCCAGGGCAATGGGAACGGCCAGGGCAATGGCAATGGGAATGGCCAGGGCAATGGCAACGGGAATGGCCAGGGCAACGGCAACAAGGACGATAAAAACAAGGATGACAAGAAGGGCGGCAAACCATAAGCCCTAAATAACTTGCCAGGCAAACTCGCCTTCGACAGTAGTCGAAGGCGAGTTCACTTAACCAGCCGTGTTGACCGACAACTTGCCGCCACTGTAGGGCAAATTGGCAATTTGCCCCACAACTCACCCCTTGCGCCCAAACTGTTTCTCCAGCATGTCCACGCTCAGATGAATCATCGTCGGGCGGCCATGCGGGCAGGTGCGCGGCGACTGGCAGGATTCGAGGCGGCGCACAAGCTCCAACTGCTCGGCCGGCGAGAGCACTTGCCCGGCCTTGACGGCGGCCCGCTTGCACACCCGGGCAATCAGCCGCGCTTCCACCTCGGCGGCCAGCACCGTTTCGTCCTCCTCAAAATCTTCGACCACCACCCGCACCGCCCGCGCCGGATCGATCTGCCCGATCACGGTGGGCAGGGAGCGCACTAAAAAGGTGTTGCCGCCGAACGGCTCGATACTGAATCCCAGATGATTGAGCGTCTCAATTTGGGTGTGCAAAATCGTGGCGGCGGCCGGCGGCACTTCCACCGCCACCGGGTCGAGCAGGGCCTGCGACACGATTTGCGCCGCCGCCCGTTGCAGGCTGAAGGCCTCGTACAACACCCGCTCGTGGGCGGCGTGCTGATCGATCAGATACAAGCCATCCGGGCCTTCGGCCACGACGTAGGCCGCGCCGATTTGGCCGATGACGCGCAACAAGGGAACGTGGGAGGAGGGGAGAGGCGGTTGTGCGCTAGCAGTTTGGAGGTGTGGGAGTGTGGGGGTTGAGGGGGTGGAAGGAAATGAGGGAAATTGGGAAATGGGCGGAACGGAGTCGGCGTCGAAGCGAGGCGGGATGTTGGAGAAGATGGGCTGACTGCTTCCGAAGGAGGCTGTCGGCCCGGTGCTCCAGTGGGCGGGTTCTATTTGCGGCACGGGGGCGCGGTAGATGAGGGTGCGGCGCACGGCGCGCTCGACGACCGAGAAGGCTTCGTCGGATTTGCGGAAGCGCACTTCGGCTTTGGCCGGATGGACGTTGACATCCACCTCGACGGCTGGCATGTTGAGCATGATCAGCGCGATCGGATAACGGCCCACCATCAGCATCGTATGATAAGCCTGCATCACCGCCGCCGAGAGTCGAATGTCCTGCACCCAGCGGCCATTCACAAAGAAAGTGATCTCTTTGCGGTTAGATCGGTTGAGAGCGGGAGGGGAAATGTAGCCGGAGACGGTAATCGAGGAGCGTAATTGGTAATTAGTTATTGAGCGCTCACGGAGAGCAAGCGGCCACTCGTCGTCCGCTTCGGGCAGAGGATCAGGCGGCGGCTCCGGGGCGTCGGCCGGGATGACTTCCAGCAGTTGCCGGGCAACGTCCACGCCATACACGGCCACCAGCGTCTCGCGCAAATCGCCGTTACCCGAAGATTGGAAGACGTTACGGTTGTCGAAGTTGAGGCGGAAGCGCACCAGGGGATAGGCCAGAGCATAGCGTGTGACCAACGCCGTGATGTGGCCGCGCTCCGCCGTCTCGGACTTGAGAAACTTGAGGCGGGCCGGGACGTTGAAGAACAGATTCTCCACCGCGATCACGGTTCCACGCGGCGCGCCGATCAGCCCACGGCTGATCAAGTTACTGCCCTCAAATTTCATCTGCGTGCCGTCAGCTTCGGCGGCGTAGCGAGTGATCACGCTCGTCCGTGAGACTGAGGCGATGGACGCCAACGCTTCGCCGCGAAAGCCCAACGTGCCCACCGAAAACAGATCATCCGCCGATTCGATTTTGGACGTGGCATGACGGGCAAACGCCAACTCGACCTCGGCGGCGGGGATACCCTGGCCGTCATCCGAAACGCGGATGGACGCCCGCCCCGCCCCTTCTACGTCAACCGTGATCGTTTTTGCCCCCGCGTCGAGGGCGTTCTCCAGCAATTCCTTTACCACCGAGGCCGGGCGCTCCACCACTTCCCCGGCGGCGATTTGGGAGGCAATGTCTTCCGAGAGCAGGCGAATGGGCATGGCGAGATTATAGCCGAAGAGACAAGGCCCGCGAGACAGCAAAACAGACCGGGCACGCATCTTGCATGACCTCCTGGCGTGGCCTCCAAACTCGCCCCACACTGCCTCAAACCCACATCTGACGCCCGCCTGCTGGTCGAAGCCGGATGCCGCCTGGTCAAACTGATGGACGACTTCGGCGCGGCGGCAGAGTATCTTGCCATCCGGCCCGACCTGACCATCGTCGGGCGCGGCTACTGCGACTACACCCTCCTTCAGCAACTCGAAGGCGGCTCGTCGCCGGAGCAAGCCGCCGCTCAATTCGTGCGCGACCAGCAGGAACGCTACTACAGCCGCAACCCGCTCATCAAAATCTGGGAAGGGCATAACGAGCCGTCGTTTGGCGGCCCAAACGAAAGCGGCGCACTCGCCCGCATGGAATGGTACGCCCGCTTCGAGGCCGAACGCCTGCGCCTGCTGGCCGACCTCGGCCTGCGCGGCGTTGCCGGCAACTTCTCCACCGGCTACCCTGAGATCGGCCCGCGTGAACTGAGACTGTGGCAAGCCTTCCTGCCTGCGTTGGAAGCCGCCCGCAGTCTGAGCGGCCTGCTTGGCCTGCACGAATATTCCGCGCCCTGGATTTGGTGGCTGACAGGAAATTACCAGGAAGCCAACTGCCCGCACCGCCGCTTGCAGGCCGGCTGGCGCGAAGAGAGCATCGGCGACATGGGCTGGCTCACATTGCGCTACCGGCAAGTGTATCGCTACGCGCTGGCGCCGCACGGCCTGGACGTTGTGCCGCTCGTCATCACCGAACTCGGTTGCGACGCCGTCGGCCACAACTGCCCCGGCACGCCCAGCGGCGCCTGGAAAGACCTGGCCGGTTACTGGAACACGTACGACGGCGCGCGTGACCCGATTGACTACTGGCGCAAGTCGGAACGTGACGCCGAGCGCTACTACGCCGAGCAACTCATCTGGTACGACCGCGAACTGCAAAAAGATGCTTACGTCCTCGGCGCGACTGTGTTCACTTTCGGCACTAATAGCCTGACCTGGGAACCGTACAACGTCGCCGGGACTCGCGTGCCGCAATACCTGGCCGCCCATATTCGACAAACGGTTGAGGAATCGTCTCTGCCCCTGCCCCCGTCCACGCCGGTTGACCCGCCTCCACCAACTACCCAACCACCCAGCCACCCAACCACCCCACAATCCAACCACCCAACACGCGGCCAACCCCGCGAACAATACAGCCGCATCTACATTCTCCTCCCGCCCACTGCAACAGACCCGGCCTGGGTGGAAGCGGTAGCCGACGCCACCTGGCGCGAGCGCCGTTTCACCATCGGGGCCAGCGCCGACGACGCCGGCATTGGCAATTTGCACGCCCGCCTGGTCGTCGCCGTCAATCCGCAAGGCTGGGGCGTCGCGCCGCCGATTGATCAGTGGCTCGCCAAACATTATCCAGGCGTGACTTACGTTTCGCTCCGCGCCAACTCGCCTGCCGAGTTAGCTGCCCTTCTGCGCAACACCCCTCTACCCACACCCGTCATCGCCCGGCCCGGCCTGCCGCAAACGCCTACCGGCTTGCCGCGCGAACAATACCAGCGCACCTACATCCTGCTCAATCCAGGCCAAACCGACCCGGCCTGGGTGAAGGCAATCGCCCGGGCCACGTGGGCGCGGCGGGTCACCATTGGCGGCAGTTCCGACGACGCCGGCATTGGCGACCTGGCTGCGCGGCAGGTGATCGCCATCAACCCGCGCGAAAGCTGGGGCGGTGACTTGATAAACTGGTTCGAGCAGTATTATCCGGGAGTGAGTTTGGAAACGGTGGAGGGCCGAACGCCGGATGAGGCGGCGCAGAGGGTGAAGAGGGTGTTGGGGTTATAACAACCGATCGAAAGAATTGAGCGGATTAGGCAAGCCCAATCCCCTCAATTCAAGGCATCCGTCAGGCTCACTTTCCCCACCAGGGCATCTTATCATCACCCTGATCGGTGAGGATAGAAAGGCCCGGTGCGCCGGCGAAGGCTTCCATGGTGAAGATGTCAATATTCTCGTTACGCGTGGTCTCAAAAGCCAGCTTCGTGCCGTCCGGCGACCACGAAGGGCTGGTATCCGCCGACGGGTCGTTGGTCAGCCGCGTCTCGTTCGAACCGTCGGCATTAGCCTTATACAACTCCTTATTGCCGTCCTGATCCGAGTCGTAGGCAATTTGCTGGCTGTCGGGCGACCAGGCCGGGTTCTGGTTGTTAGCCGGGCCGCTCGTCAACCGCGTCTCAACCTTGCTGGCAACATCCATCGTGTAAATCTCATAATTGTTGTCGCGGTTGGAATGAAAGGCCAACCGCGTGCCATCCGGCGACCACGCCGGCGCGCGATCTTCTCGGACGCTGAAGGTCATTTGAGTCAGGCCGGAGCCGTCGGCGTTTATTATCCAGATATCAAAGTTCCCGTTACGATCCGAGTCAAAAGCGATCCGCCCATCCGGCGACCACACCGGATTAGCATCCACTCTGGAGTTGCTGGTCAACTGAATGAGGGCCGTGCCATCAATATTGACCACGAAGATTTCGATGTCGCCGTCGCGATCCGATTGAAACACAATCTTTCTGCCGTCCGGTGACATCGCCGGGCTCTCGTCGTTCACGTCTGGCTCGCCAGTCAACAACTGCTCGTTGTTGCCATCAGGATCGACGATGAAAATATCGGCGTCGCCGTTGCGGGTGGAGACAAAGACAATGTGGCCGGCGGCCGAGGTGGTGATGGAGACCGGGGTGTTAGTGATCGCCGCCCCGTCGGTGGTGGGCGACGGCCCACCGCCGCCGATGCGCGTGGGCGACGGTTCCAACGTCGGCCCGGTCGGCGTGTCGCTGGGGGCGACGATCTGCTGAGGGGTCGCCGTCGGCGGCTGAATCTGGGTCGGCACATCAACGCCGCTTTGAGGGTTCGCTGTCGGCTCTACGGTAAACGTCGCCGTCCACACCGGCGGGAGGGTCGGGACCTCGGAAGTGCTGGTGAGAGTGGCAATGACCGCGACTGGCGGGAGCGTGGGCGGCTGGAAAGGGTTGAGCGAGGAGTAAGGATTTAGAAGCAACAACAGAAAGTACCCGCCCATCCAGGCCGTCGAGATGAGACAGCAAATCGTAAACAAGTTGAGAGCAATGGCGCCATAGCGCGAGGCGCGGCGGGGAGTGGGATCGGTATTTGTGGACATGGGTGCTGAGTATAGCCCCGAGAGCGTTTACAGGCAACCGGGTTTCATCATTGGCTCAAAGCGGCTCCGGCCTGGTTGCTCGCCTCGTCCAGCAATTGCGCGCCGGTTTGCCCGGTGCGATTGGAGACGACCTGGGCCAGGTCACGACGAAAGTCGGGCGCTAAATCGGCGCCGGTTGCTTCCTGGCAAAGCAGGGCCGCGCGCAAGCCGTTGGCGATTCCGTAGCGTGGTTCGGGGCGGGAGAGGTCTTCGTATTTGAAGGTGGCGGCGGTGTACATTCGCTGGCGGAAATACTGGGCGGCCAGCAAGGCTCCCAACCGCCCCGTCGTGTCGTGAGAAGTGTCGGCCAGGCCGTGTTCAAGCAGTAACCGCTCTACATCCACCTGCCCCAGCGTCACCCGCACGTAGTCGTGGCGGAGTTTCCACGGCTCGAGGCCGGCCTCGTCGGCTTCGGTAAGGTACAAATCGTCAACCGTGTTCGCCAGATTATCCAGGGCGCGGCGAAGAGCGCCCTTCCAGTTGGACGCGCCGGAAGTGCAGTCGCACCCGGCGGCGAATCGCCCCAGACCGTGCGGGCACGACCACGAAGTGTATTCTTTGATTGTGATTTCGGATTGAGGCGGGTTCTCGCGCAAATTGCGCTCCAGCGTGGTAATGGGCAGTCCGACCGATTCCGCTTCGTACGACAACAGCCAGTGGAGAAAGTGCTCTTCGCCAAGATGATGGTGGCCGAAGGTTTCACCTTCAACGGCCACCAGCGTCAAGCGATGGGCCGCTCGCGCATCCAGCCGCCCGGTGTCTTTGCGTCGCGCGGCCAACGTGTTCCGCGCCCAGCGCCCTGCCCCGCCCACGGATTGAATGTTGAAGGCAATTTGCGTCGAAAGCGAGTCGTCGCGCACGTAAACGGCAAGCCGCTCGCCGTTTGGCAGTTTCACCCAGTACGGTCCGGCGCCGTCGAACGCGCCCTCCACCTGGGCTTCACTAAGGATGGTGAACTGCTGTCCTTGTTCCTGCAGCGCCTGCAGAGTCTCGAGGTCAACGGCCATCTCCGGCAGCCACATCCCCGCCGGTTTGCGGCCATAGGTGCGCTCGAACCCGGCGATGCCCCAATGGATCTGCGTGACTTTGTCACGGTTGCGAGCTAAGGGCAGAATGGTGTGGTGCGAGGGCGTGGCAATGGCGTTGCCCACGCCGAATTGCTCGACATGTTTGCGATCTGACTCCAAAATGCGCTGATAGGTGTTGGGCGCGTGATTGCGCATCCAGCGGAGCAAGGTGGAGCCGACGTCAAACGACATCCGCTCAAAGTTGCCCAGTTCGGCGTTGGGGAGATAGCATTCGGCCGTCACCTTCTCGTTAAAGTTCTCATACGGCTCGGCCCCGGCCTCGTGGCCGATGTCGTCTGCGCCGAACAGGTCCACAAAGGGGTTGCCGCGCGGCGGCTGGTAGAAGTGTCCGTGAAGGCAGAAGGCAGGCATAGCTCCTCGCAGAGGAATGATGGTTGAGGCTCAGCCTATTTTGCCTCAGTAGGAAAGGAAAGGCAAATCAGAGTTACCGTAAATATAGCTTTGCCAACTCTTTTAACTGCCCCTGACTTTGATCGTTGAGTTGGCCTCGCTGGAAACGCCAGCCCCAGTTGCCCGCCGGGTGGCCCGGCAGGTTCATGCGGGCTTCGGTTCCCAGGCTCAACACATCCTGCAGAGGCACAACGGCCATGTCGGCCACCGACGAGAAGGCAAGGCGGATCAAGTCCCAGGCAATGTCACTGCCATCGCGGCCCAGGTAGCGGCGGGCGAAGTCGCGCTCGCTCTCGGTCGAGGAATTCTCGTACCAACCACGAGTGGTGTCGTTGTCGTGTGTGCCGCTATACACCACGCAATTGCGAGGGTAGTTGTGCGGCAGGAACGGGTCGGTTGCATCGGACGAGAACGCGAACTGCAACACTTTCATCCCCGGCAGGCCAAATTGATCGCGCAGGGCCACCATCTCAGGCGTCACCACGCCCAAATCTTCGGCGATGATTGGGAGACCTGTGCTGAGCGAAGTTGCACGCGAAGCGTGAGCGAAGCCGAAGGACGAAGCATCGCCCAGTGCGGCCCGGAGGGCGCTGAAAAAATCTGCGCCAGGGCCTTTGACCCACTTGCCAATTTCTGCCGTCGGCATATCCGCCGGAATCTCCCAGTATGCTTCAAAGCCCCGGAAGTGATCGAGCCGCACAGTGTCCACGAACGTCAGCGTGGCCCGGAAGCGTTCGATCCACCAGGCGTAGCCGGTTTGCTTGAACACCTCCCAGCGATAAAGCGGGTTGCCCCACAACTGGCCGGTGGCGCTGAAATAATCCGGCGGCACACCTGCGACGACGGTGCTCTTGCCGTCCTCGTCGAGATAAAAGAGCTCGGGGTGCGCCCACACGTCGGCGCTGTCGTAAGCCACGAAGATCGGAATGTCGCCGATGATTTTGATTCCGGCCCGGTTAGCGTATGCCTTCACCGCCAGCCATTGGCGGAAAAACAAGAACTGGCGGAGGCGCTGGGAGTCGATCTCATCGGCTAATTGTGAACGAGCGGCGGCCATCGCCGTTGGTTGCCGGGAAACGAGTTCCGACTCCCACGTGCTCCACACTGCGCCGTTGTGCGAGTCCTTCAAGGCCATAAACAGGGCGAAGTCGTCGAGCCAGGCGGCCTGCGCTTTGTTGAAGGCCTCAAGCTCGGCGCGCAGAGCGGCGCTGCCTGCGCCAGCCTTGAAGTTGCGATAGACCTTGTCCAGCAATTGGAGCTTGAACTGGATGGCCGGGCCGTAGTCCACCGTATGATCCGGAAAGTCCGGCGCGTCGTCGAGATCGCTCTTGCTCAACAGCCCGTCTTCGGCCAACTTCTCCGGGCTGATGAGGTACGGGTTGCCGGCAAAGGCCGAGAAACACTGGTAGGGCGAATCGCCAAAGCCGGTGGGCCCGAGCGGCAAAATTTGCCACAGCTTTTGCCCGGCCCCCGTCAGAAAATCAACCCAGCGGCAGGCTTCGGCCCCCAGGTCGCCAATGCCGAAACGACCGGGGAGTGATGTCGGATGTAAGAGAATGCCAGAAGTGCGAGAGAAGGACATACGATTTGGGATTTTGGGTTTTTGGGTTTTGGATTTTGGGTTTTTGGATTTTGATTACGGTCGTTGAATGATTTTGCCCTTGCCCACCACCTTGCGCGAGAAATACTCCGGGCCAACGTCGGTGCCGATGACGGCCCCCCGCCCGATTTTGACGCCGTTGGGGATTTGGGCGCTCTTGCCGATAGTGGTGATGTCGAGGCCGGCAGCCTTGGGGTCAATTTGCCCGACGCGGCAGTTATGGCCGATGGACACTTTCTTGTCAATGATGGCCCGCTCCACTCTGGCCCCGGCTTCAATGTACGAGTCGGTAAAAATGATGGACTCGCGCACTACAGCTTTGGGGCCGATATATACACCCGGCGAGAGCACACTCCGCTCCACCCTCGCGCCCGAGGCAACAATCGAGCCGTCGGCGATCAGGCTGTCCCTCACTACCGCGCCCTGCTGGATCAACACCGGCGGACGCTCTTCGGAACGGGTGTGGATGATCCACGAGCGGTCGTTCAAATCCAGCCGCGGCGGGTGTTGGAGCAAATCCATATGGGCCAGCCAGTAAGAGTCAATCGTTCCCACGTCCACCCAGTAGCCGTTATAAGGATAAGCGAACACCCGCAGGCCGTCTTTAATCATGCGCGGGATGATGTCCTTGCCGAAGTCGTGCGCCGAGTCCTTGCGCTTCGAGTCTTCAAGCAAGTAGCGATCCAGCGCCCGCAGACTGAACACGTAAATGCCCATCGAGGCCAGCGTGCCGGGCGGCTCTTTGGGTTTCTCCACAAAGGCGGTAACCCGGTAGTCGTCGGTGGTGGCCAGGATGCCGAAGCGGGGCGCTTCTTCGAGGGTGACTTTGAGAGTGGCGACGGTCAGGTCGGCGTGCTGGTCGGTGTGAAACGCGATCAGGGGATCGTAATCCATTTGATAGATATGGTCGCCTGACAGGATTAGCACGTAATCGGGGTTGCCATTCTTTACAAACAAAAAGTTCTGTTGCACGGCATCGGCAGTGCCGCTGTACCAGTCGGCCTCCCAGCGGGCTTTGTAGGGCTGATAAAAACGCACGCCGCCGGTGAACGCGCGGTCTAAGTCCCACGGGTTGCCCGCCCCAATGTGCGCGACCAGCGAGTGGGGGCGGTATTGCGTCATCAGCATCACGTCGAACAGCCCCGAGTTCACACAGTTGCTCAAGGCGAAGTCAATGATGCGATACTTGCCCGCAAACGGCACCGAGGGTTTACTGCGCTTCTGGGTCAGCACCCCCAGACGCGAGCCTTCACCGCCGGCCAGAATGACGACTTTGGTCTTCATCATTTACCCCCAGACTATTACGTTGAAGTCTCATTGCGTCGCCAGGATCATCCCCGTCCTGGGCGGCAGGCGGAGATTGGTGACGAAGTGATTCTCGACCACAAACTTCTTGCCGCTCAACAGATCGCGCGCCCACGCCCCGTTCTGCCAGCCGGAATGCGTCGTGGGGACGTTGCGAATCACGGGCGTGTCGGAGTTGTTGAAGACCACGATCAGCGCGTCACGCTCGTGATGGTCATGCTTGCGCAGGAAGGCAAACAGCCCCTCGCGGTCGTGGTGATAAAGCTGGCGATATTCGCCCCGCCGCAGGGCCGGATGCGCCTTGCGAATTGCCACTAACGACTTCACGTAATTCCACAAATCGGTGTTCCACTTGCTCTCGTCCCAGATAAAGGCGCGGCGGCAGTCCGGGTCTTTGCCGCCGGTCAACCCGATCTCGTCGCCATAGTAAATCGAAGGCGCGCCCACATACGTGAACTGGAAGAGCAGGGTCATCTTCATCCGGGCCACATCGCCGCCGCACATCATCAGCGTCCGCTCGGTGTCGTGCGAGCCAAGCGGGTTGAATTGGGCGTAAACATGCTCGCGGGGATAGACGGTGATCAGGTGAGTCATGGTGTTGCCAAACTGTGAAGCAGTGATACTGCTCTTGCCGAAGAAATCAATGACCGCCGCGCGGAAAGGGTAATTCATCAGCCCGTCAAAACCGCGCGGGCCGACCCAGCGCGGGTTTACATCCCAGATTTCGCCCAGGGTGTAAGCGTGAGGGTTGATGCCTTTCACCAACGACCGGAACTCGGCCCAGAATTCGTCGTCGTCAATTTCGTTCGGCACGTCCAGCCGCCAGCCGTCGGCCCCCTGCTCGATCCAGTAGCGGGACACGTCGAGCAAATACTTGCGTACCGCCGGCTCGCCGGTGTTGAACTTGGGCAGGCTCTTGATCTGCCACCAGCACTCGTAATTCGCCGGCTGGTCGCCATAGGCGTTGAGCGGAAAACCTTTGACGTGAAACCACTTCAGGTAAGGCGAGTCGGATTCGTTTTCGAGGATGTCCTGAAAGGCAAAGAAGCCGCGCCCGCAGTGGTTGAACACCCCATCCAGAATCACCCGGATGCCCAGCCCGTGGGCCACGGTGAGCAGTCGCTTGAATGCCTCCAGGTCGCCCAGCTTGGGATCAATTTTGAAATAGTCGTAAGTGTCGTAGCGGTGGTTGGACGCCGCCTGAAAGATGGGGTTGAGGTAAATGGCATTGATGCCGAAAGTGTGCAGGTAATCCAGTTTTTGAATCACCCCCTCCAGGTCACCGCCCTGGAAGCCGCGCAACTGCGGCAGTGACCCCCACGGCTGAACGTTGAAGGGAGCGGTGGCGGCGTCCCCGTCCGCAAACCGATCCGGGAAAATCTGGTAGAAAACTGCGTCTTGCACCCAATCGGGAACTGTCATCGACTCTCCGAAGATTATCCGCAGATTACGCAGATTAGCGCAGATTTTTTGCTTCTTCTCTGTGTAAATCTGCGTAATTTGCGGATTATTTTCTGCCCAACTTCAATTCAAACTTCTGTTCGGAGCGCGGCGAGAGTATGACCTCGTAAGCCAGGCCAATGGTCAGGGCGCAGAAGTCGGCGCGCTGTTCGAGAGCATTCCAGGCTCGCGTCGAGGAGATAGTAATCGCCGCGCCGGTGCGCGTGTTCACCACGCCGGGCGCATCGCCTTCGAGGAAGGCCAGCGCCCCCCGCCCGCCCCGGATCACTTCGGCGTAATCGGGGCAAAGCTCATTCGTCACCCGCAAACGCAGTGAGCGCTCGCGCGCGTCGTGATTGCGCAGGGTATACGCCGCCAGCGCCTTGCCGTGCGCAAAGCGCAGAGTCTTCTCCAGCGTCAACTCATCAGAAAGATAGCGGATGAACGTCACCCCGTTCTTCTCTAATCGCGAATCCAGCCACTCGTGCGGAATCTCTTCACGGCCATCGGCGTCAATCAGCACGTGATCAGAGAAGACTCTCGTCTGCGCGGTGAGCGGCAGAACGGCATCGCCGGACGGCTCCGGGCGCGCCGCTACTTGTAGTGGAACCGGCTCCCCCTCCCAAGCCCACTCCGGCAAGAAGCGGCCCATCCGTGTGGGCGGCATCTCGTCAACCAACTTGCCCCCGTCCTGCGGCGCAGACGACTCGGGCAACCACGGTTTCTGTCTTGGCTCCACCACCGGGTAATGCCCGTCGCCTTCGTAGGCCGCGTGAATGACCGGCAGTTGATTGCCCACAAACTGCTGGCCGGTGGTCAGATCGAACCAGTACAACAGCCGCCCGCCGTAAGCCGAGGTGATCATCAATTGGCGGCCATCGCTCACCAGCACCTCATCCGAGCCGTCGCCGTTGCAGTCGTCAATCAATATATTCTCAGAGGGCGCTTCGGCCAGCTTGGCCGCCAGCGCAATTGCTACCGCCGTGCGCACATTCTCCCAACCGCGAAAGTTCAACCCGCCAACGCCGATGCACCCAAACTCGTATTGATGAGCGCAGTAGGCATGAAGCGCGGCCCGGCGAAGCTCGTCCATTGCCGGATTGCTAACCGTCAGCGCCTCAAGCTTGGCGCGGATGATCGAATACGTTTGGCGGAAGTGGGCCAGCTTGGGCGAGCGGCGGTTGAAGTCGAACCAGTCGGCGTAACCGTCTTCGTGGTAGGGCGCGCCCTTGCGCTTGAGCGAGGCATTCATCCAAGCGGCGCTACCGTCCGGGATCGGTGTGAGGTCGGCCTTTGGCGCGGGCGCTTCGGAGAGCTTGATCAATTTCAGATCAGAGTCGTTTTCGAGCGCGGTCAACAAACGATCCAGGTGCGCCCACGTTTGATTCGGACTCAAGCCGGACTCCCAACCCCACAAGCCCATCGCTTCGGCGTCTTCGGCGTAGGCCACACACATCGCCGCCGACTCCGGCGCGGAGCGGGCCGCCAGCCCGCGCAAATAACTAATAACCTGCTCATTCCTTCCAAACCACGCTCCCAGGTTGAACTTGTGCTTGAGCGTCTCATCGTCGGTAATGATCGTCAACCTGTTTGCCTGGTCCCCGGTGGTGAAGACGAACGGCCCGGTCCCGCCGGCGCTTCGCAAAATGTGATCTTCAACCAGCGTGTAACGATAGCCCCCGCCGGCAATTACAGGCAGGAGCGACTGCCGCCAGCAACGCTCCGCGTTCCAGAACGTCACCGGCTCGACGCCAAACGCATCTTTCAACGTTGCCTTGTGCAGTTCGATTTGCCGGGCGTTGTCCCAATCGTCGCTGGCGTAGGGTATGTTTTGGGCATAGGTGGAACCAAGCAGTTCAAACTGGCCGGCGGCCAGACCGTCGCGAATCAGATCGAGCGGCGCCGAGTCCAGCCACTTGAGAGCGTCAATTAATGTCCCCGACATATGAATGTTGAACTTGAGGGCCGGGTGAGCGCGCAGAACTTTCAACAGTCCGCGATAGCAAGCGTGACTGCCGATGTAAGCGTTCTCGTTGAAGTGCTGGTTGAAGTGAAAGAGAAGCGCAACCGAAAGAGGCATGGCGGCATTATACGCGAGAAATGAGTGATTTCAAGCGCGAGTCGGCAATGTGAACCGTCTAAAAGTTCAAATATAATAGCCCCAATGACTCAATACCCCACCGCCACCTGGCGTCTCCTTCACACCAACCCAACCGACGGGCCGATGAACATGGCGATTGACGAATCGATTCTGCTCGGCGCAGCCGAAGGCACGTCGCCGCCCACCCTGCGCTTCTTCGCCTGGGGGCCGCCGTGCCTCTCGCTGGGCTACGCTCAACCGCTGACTGACGTTGATCACAAACGACTCGCCAGGCGCGGCTGGGATCTGGTGCGCCGTCCAACCGGCGGCAAAGCCATTTTGCACACTGACGAACTGACGTACTCGATCATCACCCCCCAAACCGACCCGCGCGTGGAAGGCGGCATCGTGGAAAGTTACCGGCGGTTGAGCGAAGGTCTGGTGCGCGGCCTGGAGTTGATGGACTTGATCGCCCGAAACAACGCGGTTTACACCACAGACACAGAGCGCACGGAGAAAAACAAAAATGACTCTGCGATGAGAGATAACCCGGTATGCTTTGAGACGCCGTCGAATTATGAAATCACTATCATCGGCAAGAAGTTGATCGGGAGCGCGCAAGCCCGCAAGCAGGGCGTGGTGCTACAACACGGAACCCTGCCCCTCACCGGCGACATCACTCGCATTTGCGACGTGTTGGCCTTCGCCGACGAGGCAACGCGTGAGCGGGCCAAAGAGCGCGTGCGCGCCCGCGCCATCACGCTTGAACTGGCCTTAGGCGTGGTTGTCTCATGGGAGCAGGCGGCCAACGCCATGAAGCACGGCTTCCGCGAGGCGTTGAAGTTGGAGTTTGAGAGCGGGATGTTGAGCGCGGCGGAGATGGAGAGGGCGAGGGAGTTGAGGGAGAGGAAGTATCGGGTTGTTCAGTAGCGGTTGAGATACTGATTACCATTCACCCTCCACCATACGCCGATGATGGCGGCGAATTTGTTGAAGGCGTTTGCGCTCCGTCTTATCCGGAGGCGCGTCCTCAAAGGCTTTGTTGATTTTCTCGAACAACAGCCTATCTTGATACTCGCGAATAAAGCTTTCCAGCGCCAGTACGAATACCCGGCTGCGGGAAACCTTCATTTCGCGCGCAAGCGCCTCTACCTGTTCAAAAAGGGGTTTTTGAAGTGAGATTGCTGTCTTGATATTTGCCATAGGGTTATACCTTTCAGTTTTCGCAGTATAACCAAGTGTCGTTGCATCGTCAATACGAATATTCCATAACAGTGATCCCCGAAGGTATGGAGAGTGAGAGGAAATATGGGGTTGTTCAGTAACAGTTGAGATTGAGTTTCTAATCCGCCCGTCAACCTTTTTCCTACGATCACCTGCCACTGCCGGGAAGCTCCCACCGCAGGAACAAGGGTGAAGTGTGAACCAGGGTCGTTAGCGGATTAGAGCGACACCCCCTTCTTTCACCTCAAGCACGCCGGTTTGCCAGGCCTTGTGATTCTCGGCGGCGATGACGTAGGCAAAAACTTTTTCGACGGGTTGATTGATGGTGATGCTGGAAGATACGGTTGCCATGGAGGTCTCCTTGTGGAGGGCAAGTATACCCTAGCGCTGAACTGGCAACATGCGAGCACTTGCTCAACGGCAAAGGCATCAGCCGCGCTCAAGGGATGCCGCCCAACCAAGACGACAACTACCTCAGAACCTTTCGTTAAAAGGCGCACGTGTTGGAGTCGGCTGGATGCCGAGGTTAGGCGCGGACACACATTACCCGCATATAGATTACGCTTGTATTGCCTTCCAAGGACAGTAACTAGTTCCTGTCGGGAAACCCCCGGTGGGGGTAGCGAGGGGGCAAGCTGGGTAGAGCCTAACTGACCTGGCTAAAAGCGGAACGCCTCTGAGAGTATGATAAGTGTGGGTACACACATCAGGCT
>Ga0247727_10009289_pt1 | contig 17887 bp, 7 predicted proteins | sample WisWelCaveWW1625_FD_202498 | JGI IMG/M metagenome (GOLD analysis project Ga0247727, IMG submission 202498) | Biofilm microbial communities from Wishing Well Cave, Virginia, United States - WW16-25 | ecosystem: Environmental > Aquatic > Deep subsurface > Groundwater > Cave microbial mat | place...
CGTGCGCCGGCGTGTCGGGCACGCGCGGGCCGAAATCGCATTGTTTCACCAGCAGCTCATAAGCCGGCGCGCCGCTGAAAGCCGGAACTTGCAACGGCTGCGGTTTTTTGCCGCAGGCACAGAGAAGGAGTAATAGCGTAATGGCGTAACGCAGCACAAAGCCGCAATCAAATTTAACCACGAAGACACGAAGACACGAAGTTAACCAGGCTTTTCTTAGTGTCTTTGTGCCTTCGTGGTGAAAATCTTTGCTTTTTTTGCAAGGAGAAACTTTTGCATCATTTTTAAAGCTTCGCTCACGGCAGTAATCCATTACGCCAATGCTCCAATCGATTTTATTTCCGTTGCGGTTCCCTTTTCGTTGCAAGTTTTTGCAGACAAGCTGCCGGCGCTACGTTATTCGCCGCGGATCGAGATATTCACGTCGATGCCGAGTTCTTTGATGTTCGCCGTGCCGGTCAACGGGCTTTTGGTTTTGCCGACTTCAAAATGGGCGCCGCCACGGACGCGATTGCTGAACGAATACGTCAAGCGCGGACTTAACGACCAGCGCGTGGTGGTATTCTCGCCCTTTTTTTCTCCCTCGATGAGCCGCCCGCCGGTTTCATTTTCGTTAAACAAAAAATTCACCGAAAGATCGATAGAGTTGCGCAGCTCTTTATTCTTCAGGAATGGCAAAGGCAATTTGAAACCCGATTGCTTCGAATAGGTTATCGTAAAAGAAATTTCTTTATTGCGCGATAGTGAGGCGCTCTGGAGACTGCCATTCGTATTATACGTCGGCCGCTCGCCGGTGGACTTGCTGTATTGAAAACTCGTGATCATGCCGTTTTTCAACGTCATATTCACTTTGATCAACGGCCGGAAATTGAACGAGAAGTCTTCGTTCGTCACGCGATCCGGCGAGCCGTTCCACACCGAGCTTTTCTTGCCGCCAAAACCGTGGCTGAGGCTGAGGTTCGAGGCGAATTTGCCAAACAGTTTGAATTTCTCCAAGCCGCTCCACGAAACCGTCCACTCCGGAAAGGGGATCTCGACATCCGGCAGAATCTTAAGGCCAAGCTCCGAAGTCCGCAGCCAGCTATCCGAGCTGGTGCCGGTGATCGTCGTGCTCTCGTTGCGGCTTTCATCATGATCGAACCGCGCCGTCAAATTGAAGCTGCGGCTCAAATCAATGCCGGAACTGATGGACAAATTATCGCGGCGCGAATAATTTGACGGCGTCGTCGTCACGCCTTGCACTTTCGCTATGCCCGGATTGCGCGTCAAACCCAATTGATAACGCCATTGCGGCCGGCCGCGGCGCAACGCAAAATCCGAGTAATTGTCCGTCCGGCTAAAATTCACGTTGACGTCTTTAAACTTGGTGAAAAAAGCTAAAAGCTGCAAGGGCGAAATCGAACGCCGCTTGGGCTTGTCTTCTTTCTTCTTTTCTTGTTTATCTTTTTCCGGTTGTTCTTGGCCCGGCGGTGTCCGCGGTTGCTGCCGCTCTTCTTCGTTCAACCGTTCGCGGAGTTTTTCTAAATCTTGTTCATCGCGATCGTCGCGATTTTCTTCCGGATTTTGTTGCTGTCCCGGCGGCGTCCGCGGCGGCGGCTGGCGTTTGCGGCCCGACTCTTCTTCACGGCCCGGCGCCGGGGCTTTGCGTTTGAAAATTTGGAAAAGCTCGGAGAAACGCAACGTCGTGCTCGCCGTCAAATTCGTGCTCGTGCCCGCGCCGCGTCCGACGTCCTGCTGCTGAATGTTGTTCGTATAACGGTAAGTGCTGCTATAGCCGATATTGGGATTGAACCACGGAAACAAATTCGGCGCATATTTAACGGACACGCCTTGATTGACATTCAAATTCTCATAGTCGCCGGAGAGCAAACCGAGAATGCCGCGCTTGCCGGCTTTGCGCAAATCGCTGGTGTAGCCTTGCGAAAAATCGCCGGAAAGATTTTCCAATAATTTCATCGACGACCGTAAACTGCTCACCGCCGTGTAGGCCGTGGTGGCGCTGCGCACGCCGTCTTCGCTGCCGGCGAGGCGCGTCTCTTGCTTATCTTGATTGGTGTTCGCCTGCACCTGCGCGCTCACATTTTGCGGCGTGTAATAAAGCTTGGTATTCGTCAGCTTGCGCAGCAGCGGCGCTTTGCCGAAAAATTTAAACGGTTCGATATAATTTTTCTGGCCGAAGTTGAGATTATAACTCACGTCTCCCGTCCATGCCGTGCGCCGGGAATATTTGGTCTGCGAATTTTCCGCATTCGTTTTATTATAGCTCAAACTGCCGGAAAGATTGTCGAGCGTATTTTTAATGAAAAAATTCTGCGAGCGCGAGCGCCGGCGCACCGACACGTTGAAGCCGAGCTGATCGTTGATCGAGCGAATCTTGCGCAAATCTTCTTCGGTAAAACTATCGGTAATCTGAATGTCGGTGCCCGGCTTGTACTTCGGCGTCGCTGCGCTTTTGGCATAGTTCACGCTGATCGGCAGCGACAAGCCCAAGCCTTGCGGCAGCAGCTTGTCCGCATTGATGCTGCTCGACAGCGTGTAGCTCGTGCGATTATCGCCGCCGCCGAAGCGCTGCGAGACATTATGAAAATCGGCGTCCTGCCGGTTGACTTCGCCGCTGATCGTCATGAAGTCGGCGAGCTTCAGATCGGCGCGCGCGCGCAACGCAATGCCTTTATCTTTTTTCACTTCGGAGACGCGCAATTCATCCATCCAAATTTCGCCGGAGAATGGTTTATCCGAACGGTTTTTAATGCCGGCCCACAAAATGCGCACATTGGTCAGGGAGGGATTGCCGCGAATGCGCAGCTCTTGCCGGCTGCCGGGGTTTTTCTCTTTTAAGCGTTGGAAAAAATACGGCGGCTTCACCACGCCGGCAATCGTATCCGTCAGCGCCGGCTTATTTTTAAAATCCGTCAAATCCAGCAAGCTGATATCCATCTCGTTCTTTTTATCCCACGGCTTCTCCCGCTGCCCAAAAACCTTTTCGCGAAATTCGTAGAAATTGCTCGTGTCGGCGCCGAAACGAATGAAGAATTCGACGTCGGAGGTGTCGCTTTTGATATGCGTGGGGATGCGGCTGCTATCCTGGCCGTGCACAAACATCTTCAGCCGATTATAGTTGACCAAATTCACCGGTTGGAAAAAGGTCTTTTGCGCCACCGCGATTTCGTCTTTCCGAAGACTTTTGACGCGTAAAATTTGCGATTGTTCTTTGGCGAAAAGAAGCGTAATCCGATCGCGCTCTTGCTGCACGCCCGGCGGCGCGGTGTACTCTAGATTTTCATCGGTGTTGACCACCGTCACTTCAAAACGCGGCGTCGGTTTGTAACCGCGCAAATAAGTTTCCGAGCGGCCGGTGCCGAGCTCTTTCCATTCGTTGCCGGCGAGGCTGATCTCCGCGATGCTCAATGCCGCCGCCACGGTGTCGACGCCTTCCCACCACAAACGCACGTATTCGATGCGCGTCAAATCCGGTTTGCCGGCGTCGCGACGGTGTTTCGAGAGAATAAGCGTTGAATCTTGCAACGGAATGCGATACAGCACCCAACCCAGCCGCGAGCCGGTGGAATCGCCGCCGGCGCGAAATTTTTTGTAGTCCGGATGCGTCCGGCTCAAATCAAAAGCATATGAAAAATAATTATCGGCTTGATCGAGACCGCCGTTGGCATTGATGTCTTCGGTGTCCGGACGAATGGCGCCGCCGGCTTCGTTTGCATCGTTCTTGCTGTTTTCCGTGCCGTTGATGAAACGATAATCGTCGCTGCCGGATTTGTACGACCAATCGTCGTTGCTCAGCGGCTCGCCCCAATCTCTTCGACCATTGTTATTGATATCCCAGAAATCGCCAGGGTCAGCTCCCGCCAGTCCATCCAAACCAACGTCTTCGCCGTCATCCAAAATATTATTGCGTATCCCGTTAAATATATCTTCAGTGTCTGGATCGCGTTTGCGGCTGCCATTGGGAATAACGTCTTCGGAGATTTGGCCGAGGTCGACGTGCAAGCGTCCCTTGGTGCCTTGCAGCCAAATTTCCAGAAACTTGCTTTCGGTTTGATCATAAAATCCCGGCGACAGCGCGCGCATAATGCCGCCCCACGATCTCGTCTTCGGAATATTCGCCGAATCTGCCGGATTAAAAACCATCGTGAGCACTTGCGTCACCTGATTCGTGGAATTGACGTCACGATTGGGATAAATGACGCTGGTCAATACGCCGGTATAAGGATTGAACCAAATCAAATTGCCGCGCCGGGCCAATGCACTGCGTTCACTCTTAAAACCGAACGCATCCGGCGGCGCCGGATTAGTCGCGTCTTTCAAAATCTCTTGAGGAATCGACGACTGCACCCAGCCGCGGCGGTTTACGCCCAACGGCGTCGTGCGCTTGGACGATTCGAAGTCATCGACATACGCCACGCCGTCTTTATCGCCGGGAACTTTGCTATTCAGCGTGTTCGGGTTCGGCAGAATCTGCGCGATTTCACCTTCGATGCGCAAATCGCTCGGCTCCTGCGTCGACAGCATCGGCAGCGCATTGAGCGCGCGGCTCAAGAAATTCGGCTGAAACCGCAGCGCCGCGTTCACGTCCCAAATCAAATTGCGCATCGGCCCGTTATCAGAGCTGGTGAGGCGAATGCGTTGATCGAGCGTGCGTTGGTTCAAATACATCAGGGTGCCGCCGATGTATGAGTTTTGGCTGAGCCGGTATTCCGCGCGCGTGCCGATGATCGACTTCTTTTCCAATTGAAAAAGCGAATTGCTTTGATAAGAAATTTCGACGTTGGCGCTCGGCTTGCTCGCTTCTTCCTTGGTGATCACCAAATTGCCGGAGAAATAGTCGATGATGTAATCCGTGTCGCGCTGCAATTCGACGCCGTTGAGCAAAACTTTTTCCGAGCCGTCGATGACGTTGAAGCCGAGGCTGTAATTACTGCTGCGCGTCTTGGAGCGGACGTCGATATAAAACTTGCTGTCGGCATCGATCTTGGCGCGCTCTTTCGTATTATACATGACCGTCGTGCGCTTATCTGCCGGCAGCAAATTCTGCAGTGGAGTGCCGCGATCAAAAACACCCTCGGGGTCGAACGGCTTGAGATCAGGGAAGATAAGCTCGCCGCGCGCGAGATTGAGAATCACCACGTCTTTATCGACGACGTTGTCCGGTTTGAACTGGCCGGTATTGTCGCGCACGTCCAGCCCAAAAATTTCCAAATAGGATTTGGTGCCGCCTGGCAAAGACAAGGCTTCCTGCGGATCGCCGGAGGGCGGCTTGAAGAAAACTTTTAATTCAAAGCCGTCTTCCGGAATATTGCGGCTGCCGAGATAATAAACGTTTTTCCATTCTAAATTCCACGTGCTGACCGCCGGCGTCGGGCTTTTGGCTTTGACCAGCAGCAGCCTGATTTCCGAGCGTTTTTGCGGATCATAATCGGCGTCATACACGGTATTGCCAGCCGTCGTCTTATAAGCCACCGCCAGCACTTCCTCATCACCGAGCGGGTTCGTCATCTGGATATAACCGAGATCATTCTGAATGTAATAATCCGTATTCGGATAAAGCAGAATGAAATTGCCGCGATAAATTTCTTCGCGAAATTTTAACGTATCTGCCGGAAAAGCCACGCCGGGAATTTGCTCCGGCCGTTGATCATAGCCGGGCGCGGATTTATAAATTTTGATATCGGCGATCACGCGATCCTGATTGTAGGTGTGAATCCATTGCTTGTTGTAGCGGCGGTATTGATCGCGATACAGCGAGTCGATGAAAAAATAAGTAAAGCGGCGATAATCGTAATCCTGGATTTTCTGCGAGCCTTCGGTGGCGCCGCCGGAGAGGCTGAGGCGTTTGTTTTCGCCTTTCTCCTGGCTGGCCACGGCCGTCAGCGCGAGATTGCCGAACTGCATTTCGGTTTTAATGCCGAACAAGCCGGCGCTGTTGCCGCCGGCGGTGACGAAGCGCGTGCCCGGCAATTGCAACGACACATTGCCGGCTTCGATTTTCTGCACCACGTCGTCGTCAAAGCCGGTGTAATTCAATTTGATATTGTTCTCAAAATCAAACGCGCGCTCGCTGTCTTGATCGACATTCACCGTGACTTTCTCGCCGATGCGGCCGGTGACGGTGAAGCGCTGCGTTTGGTTCATTTTGAAGCTGAAATCGGAGCCGCGCGTGAACGCGGTTTTCACTTCGCTGCGATTCTCGCCGCGGCCTGCCGCTTTGATGCTGATGTCGCCCTGCACGTTCAAGCCGACGGTGTTGCCGCCGAAGATTTGCTCGAACGCCTTGCTTTTGATCGGCACCGGAATTTCGATATTGAGGCCGCCGGGGCCGCGGCGCTGCTCATCCAGCGTCCGATAGACATTTTCCGCGGCGATCTGATGCCAAACCAGGGCCCGGTCATAGGCCCAACGCGAATGTAAATTATCCTGAATGGTCACGACATAGCGCGGCCGCAGCGCGAGGCCGTTCAATTCTTCCGAGACCATAAAATATTTTCCGGTGGAATCAATTTCCGCGCGGCGACGCAACGACGACGGCCGCCAATCTAAAAACGGCGAGACTTCGCCGCGCAGCGAGAGGCCGCGGAAAGCGGTTTTTTCATAGGGGAAAACGCGCGGATCCAGCGCGGACATTTCGGGCAGGCGCATACCAATGGTCGCGCCGGCAGCTTCGCGCCATTCTTGGGCGCGCAGGAGAGGCGGTGCGGATGGGCTAAAATAAAAAAAGACCGAAAAGCAAAACAGAAACAGCGGCGCGGCCTTCAGTCTCTGAAATCCTAAATAATTTCTCTTCACGTTCTCACATCAACCAAAAGTCAGTCCCGCGTCTTTACTCGTTCCCAATCGTTAATTAATTCCTTGCGCGCGCAGGACAGATTCTGGCATCAGAATCCTGTAACAAATTTCCAATAAGTCTCCGGAGTTTGTTCGACAAGCCGTTTAGTATTTAAAAAATAAGCAATAGCCCTCTGAGAATCAAGCAAAATTTCCGTGGCGCATGAGGTGGCGTAACATTCATGTTGCGCTTTTTCGTTATCCTAAATTACCACCCAATCTTGCAAACTGAAGAATAACCATTTGCGTGACATTGAACTTACGCTTGGCGGAAAATGAAGTTCCGACCCTCGAAAAAAAAGTGGCGGCGAAGTTTAAGTTTGGTTATATTGGGTATGAGCATTAAGCAGCATCAGCCATGATCAAAATCTAATGACAAAATTATTTGGTGACAAAATTATCTTTAATCATTTTGTCACCAAATAATTTTGTCATGCTGTTTTTTATTCGCCTTTTAGCATAAAAAAATATGCGACGTTTGATCCTTGCCCGTTACATTCTGCGCGAACATGTCGGCCCGTTTTTGTTCGGGTTCACCGTCATCACATTGATCTTTCTGCTGAATCTCATGTTCCGCGAGCTGAGCCGCATGTTGAGCAAAGGCCTGCCGTGGCACGTCGTCGCGGAGTTTTTTGTGCTGAATCTGGCGTGGATCGTCGCACTCGCCGTGCCGATGGCGGTGTTGATGGCGACGCTGATGGCCTTTGGGCGCCTCGCCGCCGACAACGAAATTACGGCGATGAAAGCCAGCGGCATCAGCCTTTATCGCGTCATCACGCCCGTGCTCATCTCCGCGTGCTTGGTAACCGCCGCGATGATTTGGTTCAATAACGAAGTGCTGCCGGATATGAACCATCGCGCGCGGCTGCTTGCCGGCGATATTGCGCGCAAACAGCCGGGCGTCAGCATCGAGCCCGGCGTGTGGTATGATCGCCTCCCGAATTACGGCTTGCTCGTTCAATCGTTGGAAGACAGCGTGCGCGCCGGCAATCGACAAACCGGCATTACCATGGCGCGCAACATGATCATCTCCGATCACACCGATCCCGAACGCAGCCGGACGCTCTCGGCGCGGCGCGGCTATATGGAACTCAGCTCCCAACTCGGCGCGCTCGTGCTCACCCTGTTCGACGGCGAAATGCAAGAGATCGACATTCGCAAACCGGAGGAATTTCGACGCGTGCTTTTCACCAAACACGTGCTGGCGATTGCGGTGGACGATATGTTTCTCCATCGCAGCGAATCCGAATATCGCGGTGACCGCGAAAAAAGCGCGCAGCAGATGCGCCTCGAAATTGTTGCCAACCGCAGGCAAATCGCGGAGAATGGCAGCTTGATCAACGAATACGTGGCGCGGGATTTACATCGCCTCACCGGCGCCACCTTCGGCATCGCCGGCAAAGTCGTGGATTCTCTGTTGGCGCAAACCCCGGCCTCATGGAGAGAAAACCAGAACAATGCTCCCAACCCGCTCAATGATCTGCCGCAAAATGTGCGCGTCAATCTGCCGTTGCCGCGTCCGGCCCCAACTCCGATCTCCGGGAAGTCAACCACGCTGCAATTAAACAAAATCAAGCCCGATAGTGTTTTGGCAAAAGAGCGGCGCGAACGAGGCCAGCGCTTAATGCAAAATTCGCGGCAAACACTTTCCAATATCGACAATCAGCTTGCCGTCAATCACAGCTTTGAGCGGAGCGCCAAAAGCTTGCAGGTCGAGGTCCACAAAAAATATTCGATTCCGGTCGCCAGTCTCGTGTTCGTCATCATCGGCGCGCCGCTCGGCTTCATGGCGCGGCGCGGCGGCTTGGCGGCCGGCGGCGGTTTGAGTTTGGGATTTTTCCTCATTTATTGGGCGTTCCTCATCGGCGGCGAAGATTTAGCCGACCGGCAATACATCTCGCCCTTCACCGCCATGTGGGCCGCCAATTTCGTCGTCGGCGCCTTCGGTTTATTCCTTTTATGGCGCGCCGCGCAGGAAAATCTCACGCTTGAATTGGCGAAGTTTAAATGGTGGGGGAGGACAGTAAGCAGTAATCCGTGATCAGTAAGCAGCCGATTTTTGATTATCATCTCGCGCAAAATTATCCGAATCCATTTAATCCATCGCCAACCATTGTGTTTTCGTTGCCTCGCGCCGAACACGTGACGTTGAAAGTATTCAATCTCCCGGGAAAAGAAGTGGCAACTGAAGTAAAACTTTGTGAAAATAGAAAGGCTTTGGCCCGTCGCGGGATGAGTCAAAGCCTTTTACATTTCGTTACGATGATGGTTTTCGACAAAACACCTGCACGAGCCAGACGACTGTCTCCTTCTCATAAACTTTCTCGAAGCCATTTTCAACAATCCAATTCTGAATTTGCTGCGGCTCGTGATAATACGGATGAAACGTCTGGCGAAAAAGTTTGAGCAAATATTTGGCGTTGCGAAAGATGAATCGTACCAGCCCATTTTGACACGGGTAGCAGACGGCGTAAATGCGGCGTGTTTTCGCTGTCGAACGCGAGATCAACGCTGATGCATTCTCGTAGCAACAGATGACTTTATCGAGAACGGTGACATCGGCCATCGGCGCCTTCTCGTGCATCGCCACAAAATCACCCTGCCAGTACTGCGTGCGTTCTTGCAGGCCCATTTCGGCGGCCAGTGTGCGCGCGGTCGCAATCATCCGTTCGGAAATATCGAAGCCGGTCGCCTGCGCCGCGCCGTCTTTGAGCAAACTCAAATGCAGGCCGCCGACGCCGCAGCCGATTTCGAGAATTTCGGTGTCATTCATGCCACTGCGGCGAATGCCTTCAACGAGATGTTTCTGCTCTTTCCGCAAGCCTTTTTTCTTGAATTGTTTTTCAAGACGGCGGGCCTGCGTGTTAAAAAATTCATTCGTGCTTTCGAGACAACAACAGGTCATAAATAAAAATGCTAAAAAGTTAAAAAGAATTTAGTTGGCGTTCTCCGCCGCAAAACGAGCCGGCGCATCACCGAAACGGAATTGGCCGGCGATCACAAACGCCAGCAGGCTCGCCATGAATCCCCACAGAATATATCCCAGCCCCGTCGAGGCGAGCCATTGCGGTTCAACGGATTTTAAATAGCCGTGATTTTCGAGAAAATAAAACAGCAGCGTGCCGACAAAACCGGTGACGATGGCGGCTTGCACTTGTTGCGGCTTCACGGTGGGGAGAAAAATCGCGATCATCGGCAGGAAAATCGTCGTCGTCAAAATGCCGGACGAGAGATAAAAAATATCCCACAGGGATTCAATGCAAAGCGAATAGAAAAAAGCCGCGGCTAAAGCCAGCACCGTCATCCGCCGCGATAATTGCAAAACTTGTGGCGAAGATTTCTGGCGCAGCGCCGGCGTCACGATATCATAGCAGGCCGAGAGCGCGGCAACGTTGCCGCAGGTGTCGATGGTGGACATCGCGACGGCAGCCAATCCAACCCCGAGAAACACATTCAACCACACCGGCGAATAATCTTGCATGAGCTGGACAAAAATTGTCGCGCCATCTTTGAGCGCCGGCGGAATCACGCCATTGACCGGTGGATAAAGATAGAGCGCGCTGAGGCCGATGATCATCGGCAACGCGCCGACAAAGATGAACGAATTGGTCGCGGCGATGGCGACGCCCTGCCGGGCTTTGGTATCCGACCGCGCCGCTTGCAGACGAATCCAAACATCAGTTTCGACGAGCCAGCCGGGCAAATACGAAACGATGGTCATGATGATAAGCGCCGGGCCCGCCGCAAAAAATGAAATCGCCGAGGCCGTGGTTTTGGGCGGTGTGGGCAGGCTCGTTAAAAAATTGGCAAACGTGGTTTGTTGCAAGACGGCCTGTCCCCCAAAGAATGCCATCGTTGCAATAAAAAACGCCGCCAAAAAATATTGAAATTTGTCCGTTGAAACCACCGCGGCAAATCCGCCTAAATACGAATAGGTTGCCACCACCGCGGCGATGATGGTGAGCATGACATATTTTGTGGTGCCCAGCAGCGGCGCTAAAATAATGGCGGCGGCATACATTTCTGCGCCGCACCAAATCAGAAACACCATCGTGAGCGGCATGGCAAGCAACTGGCGCGTGCGTGTGTTGAAACGTTGGCCGATCATTTCCGGCTGCGAAAAAGCGCGGAGGCGGCGAAAACGTGGCGCGAGCAGATAAAAACCCAACATCGCCATGAGCCATGGAATCGCGAGCAGCCACGCGGCGCCGAGGCCGTACCAATAAAACAATTGCACGCCGTAAACGCAGGACCAACTAATGGACATCATGCTGGCAGAAATCGACAGTCCCACCGAACTGGCGGATAAAGATTTTTTCGCATCCCAAAATTCGTTACTGTTGATCAGCTTTCCGGCGCGGGCCTCGCGGAGATAGATGCGCAGCCCGATGCCAATCACGATGCAGCAAAAAGCGCCGAAGCCGATCCAGTAGGCGAAGGTGGACATTGTTTTGTAAAACGTAATTTATAAAACGTAATGCATAAAGTTCGTAAAATCGCCCAGCGGATTAAAAAACGACCAACGGATTTCGAAGAAAACTTTTATGTCTAAATCCCCGCAGATTGAAGAGCTGATCCGTTGGCCGTGGTTTATCCCTTGACGGTGTATAACTTTCAGAATTTTTTTCTGAGTTTGAGCGTACTAAAATTCTCCCTCTCACCCGCTCTCCTTTTCTCCCTTTCAGGTTTTCTCAACTCACATGCAACAACACCGCCTGCAAATACCGCCCTTCCGGATGATAGATATTGATCGGGTGATCCGGCGCATGGCTGCTCTGGCCGATGATGCGAACGGCGCGTTTGGCATCGGCAGCGGCAGCGAAGAGAATTTTTTGAAACAAGTCGGGCGCCAGCGGCTGCGAACACGAACAGCTCAACAACAAACCATCCGGCTCGATGATTTTCATCGCTTGCAGATTGATGTCTTTATAAGCGCGTGCGGCGTTGTCGACGTCTTTCTGGCGATGCGCAAAGGCCGGCGGATCGAGAACGATGAAATCGAATTTTTGCGTCGTGCTGCGCAAATATTGAAAGAGATCGGCCCCGACAAAATCTTCCGGAGTCACCGTAAAATGGTTCAGCGCAAAATTTCGCTTCGCCATTTCAATGGCGGCAGTAGAAGAGTCCACCGTCACGACGCGTTGCACACCACGATGTTGGGCATAAACCGAAAATGCGCCAGTATAACCAAATCCATTCAACAATTTCCGCCCCGCGCAAATTCTCGCGACCCACGCGCGGTTCTCGCGTTGATCGAGAAAGAAGCCGGTTTTCTGGCCTTCGTGAATGTTGACTTCAAAGAGAAGGTTATTTTCGCGAATCTGCAGCGAAGCCGGTGGCTCGTTGCCGGCGAGGGTTTGCGTGACCGGCTGTAAGCCTTCTTCATTTAACGCCGCGCCGGCGCTGCGCTCGAAGAGGCCTTGCGGCTGAACGAGGTTTTGCAAAGCCGCGACAATCTCATTACGAAAATGCGCCATGCCGAGCGTGCTGATTTGGACGACCAGATAGTCGGCGTATTTATCAACGATCAAGCCAGGCAAGCCGTCGCCTTCAGCATTGATGACGCGAAAGGCGTTGGTGTTTTCCGCATTGGCGCCAAACAGGCGTCGGCGAAATTGATAGGCTTCATCAATTTTACGCCGGAAAAATTCCGCGTCGATGGCCTCATTTCGCCACGTCAACAGGCGGCAAACGATCTGCGAGCTTGGATTATAGAATCCGCGCCCAAGAAACTCGCCATCCGCCGCGCAAACTTCGACAACACCAGGTTCTTTTGAACCGTCAAGACGCGCCAACGCGCCGGAAAAAATCCAGGGATGGAAACGGCGAACCGAGCGGTCGCGGGTGGGCTTGAGATAAAGTTGAGACATCAAAATATCAAGAGAGTTGAGAAAACAACAAGGCGATTTTATCGGACAGTAGTAAAGTAAAAAAAATCCACCGAAAAGCAAGGCGTTTTCCGAAAAATTTCTGTTGCAGTTCATTATTTAATTTTACATATTACGCACACAATCAAGCTGATCTCCAGCCGCCCCGGCCTCGCGCCAAGCTTGGTTATCGCCCATGTAGTCTAACCCGTTCCCGGAGGTCATGATGCCTCGAGATAATCAGCAGCAGGTGCTTCTCCCGAAAAATACCTCAGAAGAAAAAGTCGAATATCCTCTGCGGCAGCCTGGGGACGGCACAAAATTCTTCATCTTTCTTTTTGTGCTTCCCGCACTCTGCACGGCTTTGCTTTCCTTCCTTTGTGCTTGGCTAATCTTTCCTAGCGGCTCCAGCAGTTTTCCCGCTAAGTTTTTTTATTTTGCCTATCTCCTCAGAATCTCGATATACCACTTCGCCGTCTTAGTAGGTTTCTTATTTCTGCTCTGGGTGCCGATTTTTCTGGCCCTGTGCAATCTCTCCGAGCGCCTCGAACTTTTATTGATCATTGCGCGCACCGTCCTTCTCATCGGCGTCGTGCTGGTTTTGTTTCCGCATAAAATCATCAGTGAATTTATTCAAGGCGGCGAGCCGCGTCGATCGGTTATTTTATACTATATTTTGCCTTTTGCCGGCGGTTTGACGATCTATTTGATTGCGGCGTTTTTCAATAACCGCCGCACCGCTTTTCGAGACGTCCGGACGGCGACGGAACCGCAAGGCCGCAAATATCCGGATCGCTGGCTTTATTTCGACGCGATGTCAATCTTTTTGGTGCTGTTTACCATGATCGTGATCGAGGCTTGGTTTCTGAGCTTGATGGGCCACGGCCAATTTGACTTATCGCCTTATGACCGTTTTGGCCAGCAAGCCTATAACAGCGCTTTCAAGCAGGACAAACTTTTTCAAGCCGGCAGCGCCGCGCGCGAGCCCATAAGGAACCTCCAGGTGCTCTGGCGCTTCATCTTAGAGCGACCGTCGCACGTTCCTGATTCTTTGACGCCGCCGCCGCACGCCGCCGCCAAAACGCGATATCCGGCGCGGCTTTTACAATATCGCATGATCAAACTTTCTTGGTTGTGCTGCGGTATTTTGAATGCGCTGCTTTTCTTTCTTTGGGCTTGCCTGTCAAACCGCCTAATGCGAGCGATTCTGATTCCGGTGACCTTTCATGAGCGCGATACGCGCGGCGTGCTTTTTAAATCAAATCATTATCTCATCCATTTTACCCGCGCCATGCTGCTAAAATATCCTCATCTTTTCGTCGGCGGCGTGATCTTGACGCTGATCTTTCTGATGACGCCGGCCCTGCTGACCAGCATCGGGCGAATCGACGTTTTGAAGGATCTTTTTGCGGCAGATGAAATTATTCTGGCGCTCGGTGTTTTCATCGCTTGGTTTAGTCCGATCTCCCTGGCGGCAGTGCGGCCGGATGAAACCTTTGGCGATTATTTTGAGCATCGTTTGGCCAATCATATCATGATGGTGCAAAGCCACACGGTTTTCATCGGCTATGGCGATTTAGGCAAGCGCGTCCTCGATCGCGAGATCGACCAGATGCAGCAGATGCCGTCGCAAAAAAAGAAAATGTTTTTTGAAGTGGTCAGTCCGGATTTACGCTTGGAACAGCTTTGCAGCCAGGCCATCGTGATCGAGCATGATCCGAAAGATGTAATCTATGCCAGCCAAAATAATCTGCTCGGCAATTACGGCGCGGTGAGCACGTGCATTCGGAGTTACCGCAGTCGCGATGCGCACGGCCATATCGTTCACCCGGAAAAACGGGTGCTGGTGCCGGTGGTGATCGGTGAAGCTAGAGAACCTTTCATTAACTCACGGGTTAATTTAGAGCGCGCCAGCTTGGTCATCAGTATGGTGCCGGATGAAGAAGGCGTGCAAACCGTTTTCGAGCGCGCCACGAAGTCGAATTTAAGTTCCATCATCTGTGTCAGCCGCAGCGACCAAATTTCCTATTTGACTTATCGCTCCCGCCATCATTCGATTATTTTGGTTTATCCGAAACACAATCAAGGTATTGCGCTCGGCGAGCGTTTAAAAGCGGCGATTTTGAAAGTCCGCGCGGTCCGCCGCATGACCGGAAATTGGTGGCCGCAGGTGGTGGTGATTGGCAATAACCGCGCGAATCATTACATGCTAGAACGACTCTGGGCAAGTCTGCCGGGAGATCACAGAAATCGCAATAAGATACTCGAACGCCACTTCGGATTTATTGTGACGGCGACCGAGGGGGCGCAGATGCATCCGATGCTCAAGGATATTGATAATCGGGAAACCTACGATCAGGGATGGCCGGCCACGTATATTACCGGCGGGCGTTATCCTTATTCCGCCGCCGATATCGAGCCGGAAGAAACGTTCAACGTGCCGGCGCGCATGGTCAATGCTTCGGATATTCGCGCGCTGGAAGATTGTTTGCGTGGGCATCATCCTGATATACTCGTTATCAATCATGAAGAAGTGGATAAATCGCTGATCATGCTCTCGCGCTGTATGCGCGCGCTCGAGCGCATCAAAACGCGCCAGCCCGCCGATTTCCGCCTGCCGTTTATTTTGCTGTCGGCAACGCGCGGCAATGAATGGGAACGGCTCAGCCTCGGTGACGCTTCGCGCTATTATAATGCTTTGTGCAATTTGCACCATGAAGATTTGGCCGCCGATCTGAGCTATCCCGAGCATGCCCACTTCGATCATTTTCAACGCGAGCAGATCGGCGAAAGTATCGTTGATTCTCTCGCCGACGTCGAGGAAATGATTGCCGGGGCGTGCGCCACCTTGCGCCACCCGCTCCGAGCCGCGAAAATCAAAAGGAGCGCCGACAAGCGGACGGCAAAAGCAGGATTTATCGAAGTCAATGGTTGTCTACCCAACCGCCCCGGCGCGCTCACCACTTACATCTCGCGACTCTCCGGCGTCGACTTTGATAACAAGCCGAAAACGGAAATCGAGGCATTATGGCGGAAAGCGAATAACTTGCTCCCGCCAGACGAAGCCTATTTGCCGTCTTATCAATATCTGCGTTATGTCAAGCTTGATCCCGAACAAAAAGGTTTTGCCTTATCAGGCTATGCCACGCTCGCGCCGTTGTTGGAAAACTCTCTGATAACGGAACCCACAAACGCAAACTCCTCGCTGGTCGCGCGATTATTTGCCAATGACGGACGGCATTATAGCGAACGTAAGATCGATACGGACGCCCAAAAATTTACTCTTGACAAAGAGTTGCCGAAAAGAATACTTCAGAGCTTTAGTGAGCCAGTATCTCCCGGCGTTCCCGAGGTTATCGACCGGTTAACCGGAAGAACGCCCGGAAAATATAATGCCGTGGGTGATTTCCGCAAAGTCCTGCTTGATCCGCAATCCGACAATTATGATGGCAAATACGCCTGCCCGGGAATGCCGATCTGCCGGATTGCGGCGTTTCAAGATTATGTCGTGGCGAGCAATAGTTTGCGCTTGCAAAGGCTGGCAGCCGAGCCGGATAACTTGAGGCATCAAAAGCGAAGACTTTTGCATGTGCGCAACTACCACTGCTGCACGAACACCACCATGGCCAACGAAAAAGAAATTCCAAATATCGACTCGCCATATGCGCGCGTTTTTTGTTGTTGTCGCGGCGATGATCAGCCTGGTCTCATTGCGATGGTTTTGAATACCCTGCTTTTCCGCTCGAACCTCAGACGCCACTCCGCAAGTGATGATTCGGAGAAAGATTGGGTCATCAACATTGATTACTTCAAAGATATCTCATGCCAGAATTCTCATTTTACGCTCAATCGATTATTCGGCGCTTTTGTCGAAAAACCAAAAATCAGCGGCAGCCCATTGCGTTTGCCGATCCAGGTGCTCCGCATTCTTCCCATCGGCAAAGTCGATTCGGCGCGGCAATGGTATTATTACGCGCGGACGCTCCACGCTTTTCTCAATAGTCTTGACCAACAACCTCGTTTCAGATTTTATTGGCTCAATGAAAAAAGAGAGCAACGCGAGGAAACGGATGATCCACCCAAGTTTGATGAAAAAAATCGCCAAAGCTATCCCGTCGTGCTGGTCATCGAACAGCAAGGTTTAAAACAACAACGCCAAGCGGCCACGGATAAGGTTTGCGATCTTTGCGGTGTTCAAGATAAGAATTATGATTGTCGAAAATTACGCGCGTGGGTGTGAGGGCGAAATTCTTTGGCGCTTGTCAATTTGGGAAAAATTTATTAACTTTGGGCACATCGTTTTGCTCGAGGTTTTTTTGCTATGAAAATGCTATTGATCCAACCGCCGGTCGAAGATTTCTATCAAACCACAATCCGTACGCTGCCGGTGGGTTTGCTTTATCTTGCCGCATCGCTAAAACAAAATGGCATCGACGTTGAAATTCTCGATTGCCAAGCGACGGATAAGAAGCAAACTCTTGAGATACCGCCGGAGTTTACTTATCTCAAGCAGTATTATCGTCCCGGCAATTTGAGTCCGTTCAAGTTGTTTAGCCATTATCGGCATTATGGCAAGCCGTGGGAGGAAATTCGCGCGCGTATTCGTGCGGCGCAAGCGGACGTTATTGGCATTTCATCATTGTTCACGCCATTTTACCGCGAGGCCTTGCGGGTTGCGGCGATTGCAAAAGAGCTTGATGCCACTCGCCCGGTAATCATGGGCGGCGCACATGTGAATGCTTGTCCCGAACAAGTTTTCTCCAATCCTCACGTTGATTTTGTTTTGCTCGGTGAAGGCGAGCGAACTTTGCCGGAACTCATCTCTGCATTCAATGATGGTAAACCAATCGATGCGATTGCCGGCATTGGATACAAATCAAATGGCAAACTGCATCTTCCCGAACATGGCGATCTCATCGAAGACATTGAGAATCTACCATTGCCCGCGCGCGAGTTGATCGATCCGGCGCGATATTCTCTCGGCGGCAAACGTTTGACGATGCTCGTCACCAGCCGAGGTTGTCCCTATCACTGTACGTTTTGTTCAATCTTCCTAACTGCCGGTCGCCAATTTCGCACGCGCTCGATTGACGGCATTATTAAGGAGATGAAAATTTGCCGCGAGAAATACGGCACGGAGATTTTCGATATTGAAGACGACAATTTCAGTTTCGATCAAAAACGCG
>Ga0247727_10009290_pt1 | contig 17886 bp, 13 predicted proteins | sample WisWelCaveWW1625_FD_202498 | JGI IMG/M metagenome (GOLD analysis project Ga0247727, IMG submission 202498) | Biofilm microbial communities from Wishing Well Cave, Virginia, United States - WW16-25 | ecosystem: Environmental > Aquatic > Deep subsurface > Groundwater > Cave microbial mat | place...
TGAAGACCTTTTCTATCGCCTCAACGTGATCACCATCGAAGTTCCACCTTTACGCGAAAGAGGGAATGATGTTTTGCTGTTGGCCAATTATTTTGTTGCCAAGTTTGCCAAAGAAACGGGAAAAACGCTGCCGCAATTTTCAGATGAAGCCTTGCAAGCCTTGAGAAATTATTATTGGCCGGGCAACGTCCGCGAACTGGAGAATCTGATGCAACGGTTGCTCGTCATGACCGACGAAGAGATGATCGATGTGGCCGATTTGCCGACGCACATGCATTTCTCAGCCGAGCGTGGCCAAGGCCTCCAGCGTACACTGGCGGAGGTGGAAGTCGAGCATATTCGCAACGTGCTGGCGAGCGTGGACGGCAACAAGACGCGCGCCGCGGAAATTCTCGGCATCGACCGTAAGACCTTGCGCGAGAAGCTGAAGCCGCACGAGGTGGCCGGATAAGATGTCGAGAAGCCTGCCGCTGCGGTCGTCAATTTTTTTTTAGATTCGTTCAATAGTTTTAACGCAGGAAAGGAACGCCTTATGAAACATGCCCTACCAGTTTTTCGCCTCGCCGCTCTCATTTTCTTCATCATCTTAGTAAATCTCACTACAACTACAGCGCATGCCCAAGTCACCCGCGATTGGGTAGCACAGCGTGCGGGATTCAATGCCGCCGGCGTTGTTGCCGATGCGAACGGCAATATCTATGTCACCGGCCGTTCGCCGGTCGATGCCGCGCATAATTTTCGTTCCGATATCGTGCTGATCAAGTACGATCTCAATGGCAACGAAATCTGGTTTCTGGAATTTGACGAGATCGATGACGCCACCAATGGCACGGATATTCCGTATTCCATTGCGCTCGATCCCGCCAATAATGTTATCGTAACCGGCGAAAGTTTTATTAATGGCACTGGCACGAATTTTATCACGCTCAAGTATGATCCGAGCGGCAATCTTTTATGGAAAGCGCGTTACAACTCCAGCGCTACAGGTTCGGTTCGTGTTGCGACGGATGCCGCGGCTAATGTTTACATCATCGGCCCCTCGTCGAGCGTGCCAAGTGGAAGAAATTATGTCACGGTCAAATATAACGCCAACGGTATCGAGCAATGGGTGCGAACTTATAATGGCCTGAATAATTTTGACGATAATCCGCACGGCCTTGCCGTCACGGCAGCCGGCGAGGTTGCAGTGACCGGCGAGAGCACCGGCGGCGTTACCAGCTTCGACATCGCCACGATTGTCTATGATACGAATGGCAATCAACGCTGGGTGCAGCGCTTCACTTCTACCGGAGTTGACTATGGTTATGATGTGGCTTTTGGGCCGAATAATGAAGTGTATGTCGCGGGCCAAACTCCGGGCAGCAACGGCAATAGCGATGCAGTGCTGATCAAATACAATGCGAACGGCAGCCAAATTTGGGCGAGAACTTTCAACGGGCCGGCCGATAAATTTGACCTCTACAGTCGAGTGCGCGTCGATTCGCAAAACAACATTGTCGCCACCGGTTATTTTCAGGAAGCTAATTTTTATACTGATTTCAATACAGCGAAATATGATCCGAACGGCAATTTGCTATGGTCGCAAAGTTTTAGCGGTCCGGTGGCAGCGGACGATTATCCGACTTTTCTGGTTATTGGCGGAGATAATGCAATCTACTTGACAGGCGGATCCAATTCTTCCGTGATTACGATCAAATATGATGCGGCGGGAAATCGCCAGTGGCTCGAGCTTTTTGATAATGGCATTACAGGTATTGATCGCGGTAACGGTTTGGTGCTCGATTCCAATGGCGATGTCGTTGTGGCGGGCCAATCACCGATCTTGACGATTCACTACGATCAGACGGATGTGGCCTGCGATGTATCCGCCAATTTTTCCGGCTCTCCCAATAATCTTTGCGCGCCGCTCACGGTAAACTTTTCCGATCTTTCTTCCGGCCCAATTGCTTCGTGGTTGTGGAATTTTGGCGACGGCGGAGCTTCTACGTCGCAAAATCCTTCTCACACTTATTCGGCGGGCGGAACGTACACAGTGAGTTTGACGGTTACTTCGGCAACTTGCAACGATACAGAAACCAAAACCGGATATATCATCATTCTCGGCGGCCCGACTGCGGCGTTTGTTGGCGCGCCGACTTCCGGCTCGGCTCCGTTGACGGTGAATTTCACCGATCAATCTATCAACGATCCCAACGCCGGCGCGTTGCAGTATGCGTGGAATTTTGGCGATGGCGGCACTTCGAATCAGCAGAATCCATCACACACGTATTCAGCGCCGGGAATTTATACGGTGATGTTGGATGTGTCGAATAACTGTCGCTCCGACAACGAGACTAAAGTAAACTATATCAATGTTAGCGGCGGATGCACGAACATTGCGCTTGGCAAACCAGCCAGCGCTTCGAGCTCGAACGGCAGCAATACGCCGAATCTCGCGGTCGATGGCAACACGAGCACTTTCTGGCGAAGTAGCAGCGGCGGCACGCAGTATTTGCAAGTCGATCTCGGCGCGGGCTCACTCAGTTACAGCGAGGCAACGATCAAATGGCGAGGAACTCGTTTCGCAAAAAAATTTCACCTTCGCGTTTCCAATAATGCCAACTTTACTACTTTCACAACAGTATTCAGCACGACATCAGGAACCGGCGGCAATCAAACGATCGCATTATCCGGCGCGCCGCGAACGGAAAGATATATTCGGCTGCACATGACGCAGGTGAATAGCAGCTATTACGCGGTGAATGAGTTTGAAGTGTGCGGCTCTTCGGCGAGCGCGATTTTAAAACAAAGCGCGGCTGAAACGGAGGCAACAATTCCAACTGAAATAGCGCTGCATCCAAATTATCCCAATCCGTTCAATCCGAGCACGAGCATTAAATTTAGTTTGCCAAAAGAAACACATGTCACACTCAAAATTTATAATTTGCTCGGCGAAGAAATGACGACGCTTGTTGACGGCATTCGCAGCGCGGGTGTGCATACGGTGAACTTTGATGCGAAGAATTTGCCGAATGGAATTTATTTTTCGGTTTTGCAGGTTGGTGAAGCTCGACAAGTGCGGCGGCTCGTGTTAATGAAATGAGGATTGATTTTAATTTCTACCTAAATTTTGCACGCGAGAGCGCAATGCGAAATGGTTGCGAAAGTGCTTTCGACAAACTCCGCTACGGAGTTTAAAGCGCGTCCAGCGTATAAAAAATTTTTGCACCTCAGTGCATTCTACCAATACACAAAGAAAGGAGGACGTCATGTTACGAAAAGTTTTGTTCTCGTGCGTCCTGATTCATTCATTATTTTTCCAGATTGATTCGGGACGGCTTGCCAATGCGCAAGTGAATCAAGAATGGGTGGCAACTTATAATGGGCCGGGAGATGATATTGATCACGCCTGGGCAATGGCGTTGGATGGGGCGGGCAACATCTACATAACAGGTTACAGTCGAGGCGTCGGAACCCTCAACGACTATGCAACGATTAAATATTCCTCCACCGGCGTTCAGCAATGGGTGGCGCGATACAACGGTCCGGGAAATTTTACTGACAATGCCTGGGCGATTGCGGTTGATAACGCCGGCAATGTTTATGTCACCGGCAATAGTGATGGAAACGGGACAGGTCCAGACATTGCGACGATCAAATACAATTCCGCCGGCGTTGAGCAATGGGTGGCAAGATATAACGGTCCGGGAACGACATATCTTGTTGATACGGGCAGTGACATTGCCGTTGATGACGCGGGCAATGTTTATGTCACCGGGTCGAGCTCCGCAAATTTCGGCGACTATGTCACGATCAAGTACAATACCGCGGGCGTTACGCAGTGGGTTGCATTATATGGCGCGCTCGGCGGCGGTAGTGATGGAGCGACGGCGCTGGCATTAGACGCTGCCGGCAATGTTTATGTCACCGGCGGCAGTTATGGCGGAGCTCCAAAGGGCAACGATTTTGCGACGATCAAATACTCCAACGCGGGTGTGCAGCAGTGGGTGGCAAGATATGAGGGGACGGGAAGCATTTTTGATGATAGCGGGTCTGACGTTGTTGTCGATGGCGCGGGCAATGTCTATGTCACCGGGCGAAGCGACCCCAGCCCGAATGTTGCCGGCCTGGCCACAGTAAAGTATTCCGCTGCCGGGGTTGAACTGTGGGATGCAAGAGATGGGGGCGGCATCTCGAGGCGATCGCTCGCTGTAGACAATGGCGGCAATGTTTATGTCACCTACCGAGATCTCGCGGCCAACCTTAAATTTGATTATAAGACGTTCAAGTTCTCCCCGAACGGCGTCGTGCAATGGGCCGCGACTTATAATGGTCCGGGAAATGATCATGATGAAGCCTTCGCCGTTTCTCTCGATGGCGCGGGAAATGTCTATGTAACCGGCCATGCCTGGGGAAGCGGAACCTGGTACGACATCACCACGGTAAAATACTCTGCCGCCGGAGCTCAACAGTGGGTGGCAATATTTAACGGTTCAGCAAATACGAATGACGAATCGACAGTCAATTTTGTGGACGGCGCTGGAAACGTGTATGTCACGGGCTCGCTCGAGGCCGGGGCCGCAAGAAATATGGACATGGTTACAATCAAATATTCTCAGACCGGCCAAACCAACCAACCTCCAGTCGCCGTTGCATCGGCAAGTCCACAAAGCGGCACGGCGCCTTTGACCGTCAATTTTAATTCCGCCGGCTCCAACGATCCCGATGGCGCCATCACCGGTTATTCATGGAATTTCGGCGATAGCAATAGCTCGACTCTGCCAAATCCAACGCACACTTACAGCAATGCGGGAACATATAACGCGACTTTGACGGTGACCGATAATCAAGGGGCGACCGGAAGTGATGTTGAAGTGATCACTGTAAATTCACCAGCTTGTTCAAATATCGCACTTGGCAAAACGGCGACGGCGTCGAGCTCGAATGGCAGCAACACGCCGAACTTGGCGGTCGATGGCAACGCCAGCACTTTCTGGCGAAGCAGCAGCGGTGGGACGCAATATTTGCAGGTCGATCTTGGCGCGGGCACGATCAATTACAGCGAGGCAACGATCAAATGGCGAGGAACTCGTTTCGCAAAAAAATTTCACCTTCGCGTTTCCAATAATGCCAACTTTACGACTTTCTCAACAGTATTCAGCACGACATCAGGAACAGGCGGCAATCAAACGGTCTCATTATCCGGCGCGCCGCGAACGGAAAGATATATTCGCCTGCACATGACGCAGGTCAATAGCAGCTATTACGCGGTGAATGAGTTTGAAGTGTGCGGCTCTTCGGCGAGCGCTCTCTCAAAGCCGACTACCGTTGATCCGATTCTTCCAGAAGAAATCGAGCTGTACCAAAATCATCCCAATCCATTCAATCCGAGCACGAGCATCAGTTTTAGCTTGCCAAACGAAGCGCGGGTCACGCTCAAGATTTTTAATGCAATCGGCGCCGAAGTGGCGACGCTCGTTAATGAGGTCCTCGGCGCGGGCGTGCACGCGGTGGATTTCAATGCGACGAATTTGCCGAGCGGCGTTTATTTTTCCGTGATGCAGGTGGGAGAAGTGCGGCAGGTGCGGCGGCTCGTGTTGATGAAATAAGGAAAATCTTTACAGTGATATTTTTACAATTTCATTCGACACGGAGAACCGAGAACACCGAGAAAGCATGGAGTGAAAAAAAAATTTAGAAACTTGCTCCGTGAAATTCCGCGAGATCAGCTTCTCCGTGTTCGTTTGCCAATTCACAAATTCGCATGGAGCCGCTCGCTTCTTTTTTGGGCGAAGTGCATTTTGACCGAACGACGCAAATCGCGCCCGGCGCGATTGAAGGAATTCTCTTTGGCGGTTGTTTGGTCGGAGGAATGGAATTTTTTGCCCGTTCAGCGCGTCGATAATCCCATATTTGAATCTATCATGCACTACAAAAAGGGTCACGGCCTCCTCTCGCTGTGCCCCTTAATGAATCCGTCATTTTAATGAGCAAAAATATTTTGCAATCTCAAAAAAAAAAATTAAATTGAATCAGGAAAATTTCGAAATTTATATAAATTGAGCCAATGACCTACGACGCTATCATTATCGGAGCCGGACACAACGGCATAGTAACCGCAGCCTGTTTGGCGAAAGCCGGACGACGAGTATTAGTATTGGAAAAGCGGGAAACACTCGGCGGCGCAGCGGCTACCGAAGAAATTTTTCCCGGCTTCAAATTCAACACCGGCGCCCATGATGCTGGTTTGTTTCGACAAGAAATCATCGACCAGCTTGGACTGAAAAAGCACGGGCTGGAATTCATTGAAAGTCCCATTGCCGTGTTTGCGCCACAACTGGCCGGCCCTTCCTTCACACTCTGGCGCGAGCCGGAAAAGAATATCGCTGAAATCGCCAAATTCTCCAAAGCTGATGCCGAAAAATTTCCGGCGTTTATTCGTCTGGTGAATAAATTGACCACGCTATTAGACAGCATCATGTTACTCACGCCGCCAGGTGTAATGCAAAATAGTTTTGATGAGCTGCTCGCCTGGGCCGGCGCAGGACTCAAACTCAAGCGTTCCGGCAAGCGCGAGATGATGGAGTTTTTGCGCATTCTGCCGATGACGGTCACGGAGTTTCTCAACGAATGGTTTGAAAACGATTCGCTCAAAGCCGTACTCGGTTCGGCAGGCGTCACCGGCAGCATGCAAGGTCCGCAAGCCTCCGGCACGGCGTTCGTGATGTTGTATCATTATCCTGGTCTGGCAAATGGCGGATTCAGAGCGAGTCGTTTCGTGAAAGGCGGCATCGGCCAACTTTCCGCTGCGCTTGCCAATGCCGCGCGCAAACACGGCGCAGAAATTCGTACGGATGTCGAAGTGGCGCAAATCAAACTCAACGATAATAAAGCTTCCGGTGTTATATTAAAAAATGGTGAAGAAATTTCGTCGCGCGTCGTTGTCTCAAATGCCGACCCGCGCCGCACATTTTTCGAGCTTGTCGGCGCGCCGAATCTCGGCCCGACGTTGGTGCGACGAGTGCGCAACATTCGTTTTCGCGGCACAACGGCGAAAGTTAATTTAGCTTTGAGTGGATTGCCGCATTTCAAGAATGGTTCGGATAGTGAAGCGCATTTGAGCGGGCACATCATCATTTGCCCGAGTTTGGAATATCTCGAACGCGCTTATGATGATGCAAAGTATGGTCGTTATTCGCAAAAGCCGTACCTTGATATTGTCATTCCCACCATATTAGATTCGTCGCTGGCGCCGGCTGGCAAGCATATCATGTCAATTACGATGCAATATGCTCCCTACAAATTGCGCGAAAACAATTGGAATGAAAGACGTGAGAAATTAGGCGATCACATCATCAACACGCTCGCTGAATATGCGCCTAATATAAAAGATCTTATTCTGCATCGCCAAGTCATCACGCCGCTGGATTGGGAACGTGATTACTCACTCACCGAAGGCGGCGAGTTTCACGGACAAATGGGACTTGATCAAATGTTGTTCATGCGGCCGGTTGCCGGCTTCGGCCAATATCGCACGCCGATTGAGAATTTGTATCTCTGTGGTGCGGGAACGCATCCGGGCGGCGGCGTTACCGGCGCGCCGGGTTATAATGCGGCGCGAGAAGTGCTAAAGGATTTGAAGAAATAAGTATGAAAATTTAAATTTAAAAAATTGACAATATAATTTCGCGAGGTTATCATGAAGCGCATCATTGGCGTTCTGGCTCTGGCATTCGTATTTATCTTTCCATGCCCCGTCAGTTCACTAGAGCCGGCAGGCAAATTTGGCGTCTACGGCGGCATCTCCTACATTGTGCCTCAAAAAAAATTTATGCGCAGCAATTACGATAATGCCTTTTCAATTATCAATGTCGACTTTCCACCTGTTGGCGTCGAACTGGGCGTACTATATCGCCTCAGCACGTCGGTTGATTTGATGCTCGACGTTGGCGCGCGCCGACATATTCTCAAAGCAAAGGACGGCCTGCAACATGCAGGGAATTTGCGAATTTTTCCTGCAGCGATCGTCGCTCGCCGCGTGTGGCGGTTCGAAAGCGGAGAAAACCCCTACGCCGCCATAGGCAGCGCGGTGTATTGGTCGCGTTTCTCCACGAATCTTATCATAACCGGGGAACTTGATCCGACGCCGCTCGGTGAATATGGTGTTGTAAAAAACTATTTCGGAATAGGCGCTATCGGCGAAGCCGGCCTCCTCGAGCGGCTCTCCGAAAAGCTTTATTTGGATCTGGGTATTCGTTACGATTTTACCCGATTGGGAGATTCGCAAGACGGCGGGTTGGGGAATATCGGCGGCGTGCAATTTAAATTGAAAACGATTTATTACTTTTAATAGTTTTTGAGGAAAAGAACGATGAGACGTTTAATACAATTCACCTCAATTTTGCTTATTCTTGGCGGCACAATTTTGAATTGCGAAAAAGGCGCCCGGAATCTTTTGGATGAGAATGAAGTCGATATAGAAAAAAGTAGCAGCGAGCTGCCCAAAATAATATTTCTCAACCAGCCGCATCCCAATCCTGTTTCTCGCCAACAAGATGCAAAAATCAGCAGTAGATATGGCCTTCCTCAAGCTATGCGAGTTACTTTAACCGTAGAAAATGTCATCGGTGATGTCGTTCGCGTTTTGGTCAACCAACAACAGCCGGCCGGCTTTCATGAAGTGATCTGGGATACGAAGAATGACGCCGGCAAGCCGGTTAAAGCAGGCGTGTACATGGTGCATTTGGCCACCGCGGCGGCCTCGCAGAGAAAACTGGTTGAAATCAGGGACTAAAATCAATTCGGCCAATCTACAGAAGCAGGAGGAAGGAAATGCCATACCAATCCATTTACGAACTCTTCAGCAAAATCAGCTCGACCAACCCGGATAAAGTTGCCTATCGTTACAAATCCGGCGGCGTGTGGAAAAATGTGAGGTGGCGCGACCAGGTCGAGACCTGCAAAAAAATTTCCAAAAGTCTAATGGCGCTCGGCGTTAAAAAAGGCGAGCGCGTCGCCATCCTCAGCCAGACGCGCCTCGAATGGGTGCAATGCGATTTCGGCTTGGTGAGTTGCGGCGCGGTGACGGTCGGCATTTATCACACCAATCTCGCGCCGGATTGCGCGTATATCATCAACCATAGCGATGCGGAAATTATTTTTGTAGAAAATCAAGATCAACTCAGCAAAGTGCAACAGGCGCGGGAAAACACGCCGAAATTGCGGCAGCTCATCATCTTTGATGGCGACGGCTCAGCCGATGGCAGCGTCTTGAGCTTTGCGGAGTTTTTGCGAAAAGGTGAAGGCATTTCGGAGGCTGAGTATGAGGCGCGCGCCAAATCAATCCGGCCGGATGATCTCGCCTCCCTGGTTTACACCTCAGGCACGACCGGCGTACCCAAAGGGGCGATGATCACGCACGAAAATTTGCTTTTTGTTTCTGAGTCGGCGGCGCAAAGTCTTTACTTCGAGCCGCATTTTGAAACGCTGCTTTTTCTGCCGCTCGCGCATGTCTTTGCGCGGCTCGTCGTTTATTTCTGTTTAAATCGAGGCCATGCCGTTGCATTTGCGGAAAGCCTCGAAAAAGTCGGGGAAAATCTCAAAGAAATTCGGCCGCAATTTATTTGCAGCGTGCCGCGCATTTTTGAAAAAATTTATTCAAAAATTACAACAAGCGTGCAAGATGCCGGCGGCATTAAAGAAAAATTATTTAATTGGGCTTTAACCGTGGGATATGAGGTGAGCAGATTGCAGCAGAACAAACAGCCCATTCCAGCGCTGCTTCGGCTCAAACATAACCTGGCCAATAAAATCGTCCTGCACAAAATTCAGGACGCGTTTGGCGGGCGGCTCGTATGGGCGGTGTCCGGCGCCGCGCCGTTGAACAAGAGCATTGCCGAATTTTTTCATGCTTGCGGCGTTCTCATTCTCGAAGGCATCGGCATGACGGAGAACACTTCTTTTACCAATGTGAATCGTTACGACCATAACAAATTCGGCACGGTCGGCCCGGCCGGGCCCGGCATTGAAATGAAAGTCGCGCCGGATGGCGAGGTTCTTTATCGCGGCAAAGGCATTATGAAAGGCTATTTCAAAAATCCCGAGGCAACGGCTGAGGCGATTGATCAAGACGGCTGGCAATACACCGGCGACGTCGGCGAAATCGACAGCGACGGCTTTTTGAAAATCACCGACCGCAAGAAAGAATTGATCATTACTTCCGGCGGAAAAAATATTGCGCCGCAGCGTATCGAGCGCATTTTACGAACCTCGCGTTTTATCAGCCAGGCGCTGGCTTATGGCGACCGCAAGAAATATATCACTGCGTTAATTACGCTCAATCGCGAGCAGATTGAGCCGTGGGCCAGAGAACGCGGCATTACGTACGAGCGCTTTGAAGATTTGGCTAACCACGCGGAGATTCAAAAATTGATTGAGGCCGAAGTGAAAGCTAAAAATGCCGAGTTGGCTTCGTTTGAATCCGTGAAAAAAGTGGCGATTATTCCGCAGGATTTTTCCATTGCCGGCGGTGAGCTGACCCCGACGTTAAAGCTGAAGCGAAAAGTGGTGACGGAAAAATACCGGCCGATGATTGAGGGGCTTTATAGCAATGAGGAGTAAGGAAATCTCAAGCCTACGTCCAACTTATAACTATACGGCGCGGCAGCAATTTCCAAAAGTTTCTCAATATAGCCATTTGTTTCTAATAATATAATCGGAATATAACAAGCTTTTCGTGAAAATCAAGGCTTTGTGATCGTGAACCCAATTCATATTGATTCTCCATATCTATTATCGGCTTGCCAGACAAACCTTCACAAAATTCCACTGGATATTAAGCAATTTTCATTTTATATTTAAATGACGATATTTGTTTTCATGGCAAAGCATCCAAATCGCGATAGTAAAATAAACCATGACCGGATTTTTCTATCATCCCAGTTGCCTTCTGCACGACGCCGGGCCCGGCCATCCCGAACGTCCGGGTCGCCTCAAAGCGATTCACGAACAGGCGGAGAAATCCGGCCTGCTCACCCGCGTTAAATCATTTGACCCAAATCCTGCCGACCGCGAAATACTTGCTTTCATTCATCCCCGCAATTACATTGAGAACGTTGAATGCGCCGGCGCCAACGCCGGGCGGGTGATGCTGGATTCCGATACATTGGTCTGCAAGCATTCATTCGCCGCCGCACAGCTCGCCGCCGGTGCGGCTGTCGAAGCCGCTGCCAAAGTGAGCCGCGGTGAGCTGCGAAACGCTTTTTGCGCGGTGCGGCCGCCCGGCCATCACGCCGAACGCGAGGTCGCGATGGGCTTTTGCCTGTTCAACAACGTCGCGATTGCGGCGGAATGGCTGGTGCGTGAAAAGCGCGCCGAGAAAATTTTGATCATTGACTGGGACGTGCATCACGGCAACGGCACCCAGCATATTTTCTACGAGCGCGGCGATATTTTTTATCTGAGCTTGCATCAGTGGCCGCTATATCCCGGCACCGGTCGTGAAGATGAAACCGGCGAAGGAAAAGGCCGAAGCGCCACGCTGAATGTTCCGCTGCCGCCGGCCACCGCCGAGCAGAAATATCTCGATATTTTTTTCAAAACTACGGAAGAAGTTTTCAAAAAATTTCAACCGGATTTTCTGCTGCTCTCGGCGGGATTCGATGCGCATCGCGACGATCCGTTGGCCAACTTGCAACTCACCGAAAACGGTTTCGGCAAGATGACGGAATTTGCGGCCGAACTCGCCAAAAATTTCTGCGCTGGCAAGTTGGTTTCAGTTCTCGAAGGCGGATATAATTTAACGGCGCTGGCAGATTCGGTGGTGACGCATGTTGAAAAGTTAATGGCGTTTTCTTTGCAATAAACAATTTTTGCCGGTTTGCCCGTTAACCGGTTATTCAACTGGCTTTAACTGGCAAACCGGCCAACTGGCTAACTTAACCAACGTTTTTTATGAAATGGCAATGGCGGGAAGAAGCACCGGTGAGCGAGGCCGAATATGCAGCCCGAAGGCGGCGCATGGTTGAGACCCAGCTCGAGCGCCGCCGCATTCGCGATGAAGGCGTGCTGGCCGCGATGCGCGAAGTGCCGCGACACTTGTTCGTGCCGGAACGTTTTCGCGCCATGGCCTACGAAGACTCGCCGATTCCGATTGGTCACGAACAAACCATTTCGCAGCCGTTTATCGTGGCCTATATGCTGCAAAGCCTTAAACTTTCCGGCAGTGAAAAGGTGCTCGAAATTGGCGCGGGCTTAGGTTATCAAACCGTTTTGCTCTCGCATCTTTCCCGTAAAGTTTACTCGATTGAAATCATTCCCGAGCTGGCGGCGCAAGCCGAGACAACGATTCGCGGGCTCGGCATTCGGAATATACAAATTCGTTGCAGCGACGGCTATTCCGGTTGGCCGGAAGCAGCGCCCTTTGAGCGCATCATCGTTGCGGCCGCGCCCGGTCACGTTCCGCAAAACCTCGTCGATCAACTTCGCAACGGCGGCCGCATGATTTTGCCGCTCGGCGATTTCGAGCAGCGCTTGCTGTTGCTGCATAAATCAGCGGAGGGCAAAATTTATCGGCGCAAACTCGTGCCGGTTAAATTCGTGCCCATGACCGGACTGGCGGAGAGAATAAACTGAATATGGCAGCGCAACCCAGGTCTTCGCGCCAGGAACGCGGCAAACAAGTTCTCACCGAACGCGATATTCTGCAAGCCTGGCACGAGAAAAAATCGCAGCTCGTCGTGCGCGCCGGCATGTTGATCACCCCGGCGGCGCGCGATGCAGCGAGAGTTCGCAAAATTGAATTGCGCCGCGAAGGCGAACCCGAAAAATCAACTCCACCCTCCCCGCCTCCAACGCCGGTGGTGCCGTCGTCGAGCGGCGTCATTGCGATTGGCGCCGATCACGGCGGTTACGCTTTAAAAGAACAAATTAAAATTTACTTGCGCGAGCTTGGTTATCACTTTCAGGATTTCGGCACATTTAGCGAGTCGCCGGTGGATTATCCCGACGTCGCCGAAGCGGTTGCAACCGAAGTGGCGAACGGCAAAGCCTCAGCCGGCATCATCATCGACGGCGCCGGCATCGGCTCGGCGATTGCCGCCAACAAAATTCCCGGCGTGCGGGCGGCGAATTGTCATGATCTTTACACCGCGCGCAACAGCCGCGAGCACAATAACGCCAACGTGTTGGCTCTGGGCAGCCGCAATCTCGGCATCGACATCGTCAAAGAAATCGTGCAAGCCTGGCTGGCCACCGGTTTTGGCGGCGGCCGTCATCTTCGCCGCGTTGAAAAAATCGGCGCGCTGGAGAAAAAATTTCTCGCCAGATGAAACCTCTCCGAACCGTCTTCGTTTATAATACTGACTTTGTAAGATTGTCACTTCTAAGCAATTCATTGGCCGGTCGCTATAACTCCACAGATTTGTGGTGGAAAATTGATCTAAGCGACCGGTCAATATCTCACGAACTCTTGCTGAACTCATTGACCGGTCGCTATAACTTCACCGATTTTTGGATGAACACTGAATTTAAGCGACCGGTCAATCTCAGTTTCAGTTGTTTCTCTCAAAAAAAAATAATGTGAATTTGCCGTGAACGAAGAAATTCAAAACCCCTCCCAGACCGAATCCGGCCAGCGCCGCCTGTATCGCTCGGCAAGCAGCCGCTACGTCGCCGGTGTTTGCGGCGGCATGGCGGAATATTTCAATATCGATCCGATGGTGGTGCGGGTGATTTGGTTTTTTAGCGTTTTTTTTCACGGCGCCGGAGTCCTGGCTTATATCGCCGCGTGGATTATCGTGCCCGAGAATCCTCGGGCCGTGACCGCGCCGCCTCAGCCGCGGACGCAGAACAGCGCGCAGTATATTCTCGGCATTATTTTGATCGTGCTCGGCGTCTTTTTTTTGGCGGAAAGATTTGATTGGGATTTTCTGGTGCCGTGGCATTGGGATCGTTTCCTCCCTTACTGGTTTAACTGGGGCATGCTCTTTTCCGTTGTGATTATTTTGTTGGGAATGATGTTGATTTTTCGCCCCCCTCATCAATCCACTAAATCGTTGACGCCAACTTTGTCGACTGAAGACGCCGGTCCCAATCCTCAAGAAATGCGCCTGTCAGAAAAACGTTTGGTCCGCGTGGTAGAGGGACGAATGATCGGCGGCGTTTGCGGCGGCCTGGCGAAATATTTAAATATCGATCCCTCTTTTGTTCGTATCGGCTTCGTGATTCTGACGATTTCCAGCGTCATGATCATCGGGATTATCACCTACATCGTGATGATGATCGTCGTGCCGGAAGAGAATGCGGAGCCCAAAAATCCTTTAACTCCGGTTAGCACCGTTTGAAATAATTGTGCGAGGTGGATAATATGAGAAATCGTCGCGGCTCGCTTATCGGCGGGCTGATTTTAATCTTGATCGGCGGAGCCATGCTGGCCGAACGTCTGAACGCACGATTGCCCGGCTGGGAAGATTTGTATCCGTTCATTTTTATTTTATTGGGTTTGGCCTCGGCCTATCGCATTCGCGGCTTCGGCTATCGTGACGGCGTCTTCGGCGCCGTGTTCTTTCTCAGCCTCGGCGTTTTTTTCCTGCTGCGCAATTTTAATGTCATACCTTATTTTCACTCGTGGCCAATGTTTCCAATTGCGGTAGGGCTCGGGTTGATCGCGCCAATCGCCTTCGTGCCGAAACAATGGGGCGGGCTCATTCCGGGTGTCGCCCTTGTGCTTTTCGGCGTTGCATTGCTGTTTGAAGAATTTGATTACTGGCGTCTTTATGATATTGCCAGGTATTGGCCGCTTATTTTGATTGCTTTCGGCGTCGGAGTTTTGCTCAACGCGCGCCGGCAGCGGGCTTAAAATTTCATACAGTCGAGTGTACTACAATTAAAGATTGGCCGCCATTTGGGAGTTTCTATTATTTGGTTCCCACTTTGGACAAAGTAGGAACTTTTGTGTTTTTGATAGCCCTGTAAATTTTTCCTTGCTTTTGTTGAAAAAGTCTTTATTTTTAACTTTTAATTCACTTGGCTGTTTATGCGACACGACGGTGGTAATTTGTGTCGTGTTTGCCAATTATTTTCGGTCGCATACTACATGAAAGGAGGAGTCCCATGTCAAAGATTAATGAATCTCAGATAAAGATGGCATTGTCTGCAGCCAAGGATGTATCTGCAGCCAAGGATGAGCGTCGCAAATATGCAAATCTCCGCCAAGCGGATCTTCTCGAAAGTTCGCAAATACGGACGAATCAGCGCGCTCTCGAAAATCTTGTCGCATCATATTTGACAAAGGCAGGTTTTGAGGTTGACAAATTCGAAAAGATCCGCGAACAACATCAAACCGAGTTACGCCGTATTTTGGAAGAACGAAAGGCTGAAGCCGTCAAGCATTCTTCCTACGTAAAAGAGACCTTCCGTTACGGTGTTGACAATCGCGTCAAGACTGTAGAGCAGCTTCAAGCACCACCTAAGTACGAATTACTAAACTCTCCTTTTTTGATCTGGCAGACACAGGGCATAGATTTCCCTGAAACGCATGTCGAGCCGTCGAACAGCCGGGCCAAATTTACACTCCATTCGGACAAATCATCGGGTTCCGAGGAGATGAGTTTCTATTTCCTATGGGATAATCCGAGTGACAAGTTCGCAGTCATCAATGTTGACGGCTATCTCATAGTCAATGGATTTTGCCGGTGTGGATCGGACGGAGGATTTTTCCCCGGTGATAGACGTAGTGGTTTAGTTCTTAAAGCTCGTCTACACCTCTTAGAGTGGTGGAATCAGCCACCTACTCAACCTTTACCGAAGGTCGATCAAATTCAAGAGGTGCTAAGACTTTCGACCAACACAGGGGGATGGTCGGATCCGGGCGCCATTGAATTTGAGGAGGTATTCAGAGGTTATGATCTTCGCTATGAGTTGTTTCTAATTCCCCCTAAGGGAGTCGTGGTATTTGAGGTGGCTTTGTCCATTATCCTATGGAATGCCGACGGCTCCGTTGATGTTGACTTTGCAAGCGGGGACTTTCAGGTCGGGAGTCCCGGTGTGTTGCTCTCAATTCTGACTTGAGCGTAGTGTCTTTCGGAAATTCGCTCCTGCGAGATCTCCCTTGTACATTTCGCGACTAATAGGTACTTACGAAAGGAGTCGGCACTGGTCGCGCAAACGAGGTCTAACTGGATCGTTACCACTTTACCATTTCAGTGAAACTACCGATCTTTCCATCCGGTCGCAGAATACCTTTTTGTGAGGAAGTGGGAACTATAACTCGAGGGATGCATCACCGTGGATGTCATCGACCCAAAACAGCTTCGCGAAGCCCGCGATCAGTTTCGCGCGCTATTAGAAAAAGACAGCAAAGAACGCGAGTTTCAAAATTTCTTCATCCAGCATCCGTATATCATCACCCCATCTTTACCCCTGCGTTTGGAACCAAGAGACTTGGTGCCCCTAGGGCGGCCCGGCAAGACTGAGCCTATTCGAATTAAAAGCCTCCGGAGGGAGGCTTTTTTATTTTAGTTCGCAAGATGCCGCAATGCCGCTATATTTATTTAAGACTCCGTAAAATTTCACTGTTGGTATTTAAAGTAAGCGTGACATGTTTTTCAAAATTGCAACGAGTTTTGTCGCCGCGCTTTTTCTCGGACTGCTCGTGGCCGGCATACGACAACGCTTCTGGGCATTTGTCGCGATGAATTTTATCGGCATAACGCTGAATGTTGCCGTTGTGCTTTTGGATATTTCTGGCCGCCTCAATATGCTGATGCTGTTGGCAGCGACACCGGCGCTCGCCTTCATTCTCGCGGCTGATGTTGCCATGATCTTTCGTGAGCCGCACGATGGCGAGAAACCGGCTGCAGCATCAAAAGCTGCGCCCGTGGTCAGCGGCCCCCTGGCTCATCCAAACTATCTCTTCGTCACCAATGAGAAAAGAATCAGGCGAGAATTAAATCGTCTCGCCAATCTTTCGCAAAAGCCTCGTGATCTGGCGCTGGGATTTTGGCGGCAAGGCAACGAAGCGTTTCGACAAAGCCATTATCAACAGGCCGAAATTAATTATGCTAAGTTGATCCAATTAGCGCCGACGCCGAGCGCATTAAGCAATTTCGCCGCAATTTTCCTCGCCACGAATCGAGCCGAAGCGGCGCTGCAACGCTGTGAAGAATCCGCCGCGCTGGATGCCGAGCATCTGGAAACCTGGCTCAATCGCGGCGGCGCGTTGCTCGGCCTCGAACGATTGCCGGAAGCGCTGGCTTGTTTCGAGCATGCCGTCGCCTTGCAGCCGAACGTGCTCGAACCGTGGATTTTTCGCGGCAACACCTTAATCCAAATCGGCCAATGGCAACAATCCATCGAGTGTTACGACGCGGCGCTCAGCCTCAATCCCCATCGACCCGAGTGCTGGAACAACCGCGGCGTGGCGTTGAACAAAATGGGCAAATTGCCGGAGGCGATGGCGAGTTTTGAGCATGCGTTAAAAATCCAACCGGAATACTTTCCCGCCTCGCTCAATCGCGTGCTGGTGATCGATAAGCTCGGCCGGTTCAATCAGGCGAAAATGGATTACCGAAATTTTCTCAAACACGCGCCGCCAACTCTGAACGGCCATTTGGTTTTCGTTCGTTCGCGCTTGCATCAACTTGAAAACGGCGTCGCCAGCCGAGTGGATTTGAATCAGTTGGAACCTGAATTGGCGCTTTGAAACCGGGATTTGCGATTTCGAGCTTGCTTCTTGACAACTGAAATCTTACATTGTAGAAAAAGCACAAACCGAATGAAAGATCCCAAACTTCCCTTTCAAGAAGGCGATCCGGTTATTTTTTTAGATCGCAAGCAGCGTGTTTATTATCATGTTTTGCAAGCCGGCAAGCAGACCAACATTCGCGGCAGCTTGCTTGCTCACGACGC